>ERZ1370068.5726-contig-4738_pt1 | contig 56700 bp, 103 predicted proteins | sample MGYA00561227_ERZ1370068 | MGnify/ENA primary metagenome ERZ1370068 (study PRJEB38410, sample SAMEA6850437) | metagenome | study: Metagenomic assessment of the ecological functions of the soil: analysis of the soil microbiota associated with the... | reverse complement strand
ATGCATGCTTCGTTCGATTTACGTATTGCTAATGCCGAAGAGGCTCCGCCACCAGTTCATCGGATGCCGGTCCACCGATTCGCATGCCGCTGTAGTTGTTTCCGGCCCGCACATCGGAGTTTGCTTGTGTCAAATGTCCGTTGAAGAGTCCCACCGGAAATTCGGCGATCGAGTAGTCGACGTCGATATCGGCGCGCCGGCCGTCCGGCGCGACGAAAGCTGAATCGACGGCACGCCTCCCTGCTGGCGGTAGTTGACAGGGTATCCCCTTGTGATACACGAAATTGTCGACGCCACGCTCGAATTGCACCGACCGGTCGAGCTTGTCGAGTGTTCCCCTCCCTCGAGGATTACGCATATCGAAACTGGCGGTCTCCCGAGGCACCGATGACTTGGCCTCTGGTCGATTGAACGCTCTCCACCAAATCCAGAGCGTCCCCGTTGACGGTCCCGACGCGTCGGTCAATGACGTGCGCCCAATGCGTTCGTAATCGCGTCGAACGTTGTCTTCGTCGAGAGCTTGATGTGGGTGTCGTAGAAGGGACCAGGTTCCAGCTTCTGACGGGCTGCGGCGTTGAAACGCTTCACCCAGTCGTTGACGGGCGCTGGCGCCGAGCGCCGAGGCTTTCGCGTAGTCCCCACCGGAGTTGAGCGGACGACCGCAGGCCGAAGGCCGTGACGGGTGCGCGGCGCGCACAACAGCCAGGTCGGCGGTGAGCACCTGCCAACGCTAAGCCGCACAGGGCAAAAAACGCAATCGGCGTGATGGCAACTGGAGCCCCAACTCTCTCACGCTCTCTTCGGGCCATCAGCGTGACTGGTCCCGAAATGGAACACATCAGCGATGCCAGGGTCGAAGGTTCGAAACGATATCACGCTGGTTGCCGGGAGAATATTCAAAACATTGGCGTGTGTCGCCTTCGCTCATCCGAGCGCTTGGGATTCGAGACCGGCTTTCGATGGCGGCTCCGGGAAGTCGGAGGACCTCCGGCCGGTAGGAGCGAGGATTTCATCGTGATTGATGAGCTTGGCAATTGCGCCGACACAATTTCGCTCCTAATATACATGGCGAAATTTCGTGTTCGAGGCGGACGGCGGTTGAGGCTCTCCTGCAGGCATCCTCGCTCTTGAGCTTGATGGCGCGGAAGATGCTCTGCCCCGGCCGGTTCTCGCGCCAGTGACGGAACCGGTTTGAAGCCCGGACGCAGTGGATGAGGACAATCTCTACACCGTGTCCCCGCTGACGAAAGGAGACGATGAAGTCGCGACGCAGCAAGCTGTGAATTCTATCGGCCGGGCACTTCCTGTAATCCAATAGGAGGAGGAATCATGATGCGAAGACGTATGGCGATTCTGGCGGGACTCGTGTGGTTCGCGGGCGCGTCGTCGGCACTCGCCCAGCAGACTGTGACGAGGGCGAACTCGATGACGGCCAGCGCCACGATTCAAGCCATCGATCAGACGAAGCGAACGATCACACTGGAGAATGACAAAGGCGAAGAAGATGATCGATACCGTGAGCCCGGCACTGCCCGGTTCAACGAATTGAAGGTGGGCCAAAAGGTTCGGCTGACCTACTACGAATCGATGGTGCTCCAGCTACTCAAACCAGGACAAACCGCCAATCCCGCCAGCTACGAAGCTGCGCTTGAACCGAGCCAAGAGCGCGCTTCCTGCAGGTTCCGTTGCAACCCAGGAGAAGATGACGGTGACCGTGAAATCGGTGGACATGGCCGCTGCCGTCCATCACGGTGACAACCGCCAAACGGCCTCACCATCACCCGAAAGGTGGATGACAAGAAGAATCTCGAGGGAGTCAAGGCCGGCGACAGGATCGAGATCGCGACACGCAGGCGGTGGTGACGGCTGCTCGAAGACGCGAAATGACCTTACCCGCTTGACGGTTCACTTGAGAACCGGGAGGGGCGGTTGCGCAAGCTCCGCCCCTTCACAGGGCGAACTCCTGCCGCTTCACCCCATCATCAGGCCGCGAACTGGTGAGCAAAGGACGTGAGCAAACCGTAGGTTCTACGCGGGCCGAAAAGCCGACGATGACAGCGAACGGCGAGCGGCGCCACGGCACGTCCACGCGGAAGCCGGCGCGCTCCAACAGACGGATCTCGTCGGCGAGTGGCAGCATGCACGTCCTCGTCGGCCCACGATTCGTAGACGCGCCGTCCTCGTGCTCGGCTGCCGAACGTCTTTCCGAGATGGGCGAACCAGACGTCGAGATCGCGCGCGAATCCTCGCGGGGTCGAGGCCGGTGCGCAGTCGCCATTGATCAGGACGCCGCCGGGACGAAGGGCTCGGTAGCAGCGACGATAGAATGCCAGCTTCGCGCGGGGCGTCCGGATGTGATGCAGCGAGTAGCTTGCGACGATGGCATCGCAGGAGGGCAGCGCCTCGTCCAGAAAACTGCCCGTTGTCATCATCACGCGGCGTGACAGACGACCGAGGCGGGTGCGCGCGATCGCCATCATGTCCGGATCGGCATCGATGCCCCAGACACGCGCGCCCGGCGTGCGCTCCAGGCACGCCCGCGCGAGCGCGCCGGTGCCGATGCCGAGATCGACCACGATCCGCACCGGACGCGCGGCATGGCCGAGCGCGCGAGCGACTTCCGCAATCAGCTCGTCGTAGAGCGGGATCAGGGAGCGGATCCGGGCGTCGCATACTTTGCAGGCGAGACCGCAAGGTGCGAAGCGACCGACATCACGCAGATATCCTGCGCGCCAGAAAGCGAATGCCGCATCGATCGGCTCTGTCGATTTCCTAGCGACGCCGGGTCATGGGGTGCGGGAGCTGAGGGAGCCAGACGTTGCGGCAGCCGTCCACAGCCGTTTCTGAGCGGAACAGCAGCGGCCTGACATCCTGAGGGTGAATGAAACGGCGAAGGGTATAACATCCGCGCCATCATGGTGACGCAATACACGACCGTCCTCGACGTGCTCCCGCTGTGGGGCTTGTTCCTCACCGTCGTTGTGCTCGTCCTGGCAGCCATTGAGGGCGGCTACCGGCTGGGAGGTTACCGGCACCGCCAACCAGGTCGCGAGAAGGAGGCGCCTGTCGGTGCGATGGTTGGAGCCATGCTGGGGCTGCTGGCGTTCATGCTGGCGTTCACGTTCGGGATGGCGGCGTCGCGCTTCGACACCCGGAAACAACTGGTGCTCGACGAGGCCAACGCGATCGGGACGACCTATCTACGCACGGCGATGCTCCCGGAGAGGCGCGACGAGATTCGCGCCCTTCTCCGGTCCTACGTGGATGCTCGCCTGGAAGCCGTCCGGTCCGGCCGGGTGGCAGAGGAGATTCTCGATGTCGGAAGACATACAGGGCCAGTTGTGGTCGGCAGCGACAGCGGTCGGGCTGCAGCACCCCGACTCGATTGTCGTGGGCCTCTTCGTCGAGTCGCTCAATGAGGTGATTGACCTCCATGCGAAACGAGTGACCGCCGGCTTGAGGAACCGCATCCCGGGCGCCATCTGGGTGGCTCTGCTGACGATCGCCACGCTGTCACTGGCCGCCATGGGCTATCACGCGGGGCTGGTGGGCACGATCCGGTCGCTCGCCATCATTGTCGTGGCCGTCACCTTTTCCGCGGTCATCGCGCTGATCGCGGATCTGGACCGCCCGCAGGAAGGGACCCTGACCGTGAGCCAGCAGGCCCTCATCGATGTGCGGCAGTCGATGAATCCGCCCGCGAGGTAGCGCGGGCAGTCAAGTCCGGCGCTGCCGGCGCGCTTGCTGAGGGCCACGCAGGCGGCGGCCGTCACCTGCAATGAGCGCCTCTTTCTTTGCGTGCGACCAGCCTTCAACTGACGCCTCTTGATCGCCAGCTGAATGGACTCGTGTTCTTCAACGTAGATCAATCGAACAGGCAGTCGGCTCGCCGTATGCTGCGACGCGCGGCCGAAGTCGTGCGCTTCTTTTCGCTTTCAGATTTTCGGTGTGCCCAACGTCAAAAGTCCCATCCGAGCAGCGAGGATGTATACGAACACCATCTCGACGAGGATGCCATCGTCCTCTGAGGTCTTCTAAGCGCGAGAATTTCGACGAGGTGCCCTTCGACTCGCTTCGCCTCGCTCAGGGCACCATCTCGACGGGCCTGAAAGCGGCCGCTGAGAACGTCCGTTACCTTCAGCCGCCAGGGGCGCCGCTGAATATCAAAGCTCGTGTACATCGAGCTTCCTTGAGCCGCCGGCACCCGGATCTCTACCGACAGATGCGTGAAATCGACTCTTCCTCAGCTCGGCTTCGAAATCGTCTGCCGCAGCTGGTCCGTGATTAGCTGTTTCGTAAGATCGGCATCTGTACTTCGCGACCGGCGTCGCTCGAGGTGTCAGACAATGCACACCGAGCCATCGCGGAGAGCTGCCGCTTGCGAGCTGATTCCCGCGGCCCACAGTCGTCAACGATCGTTCCCAGGGCGACGCGAGCCTTTCCAGCCTCGCTGGAAATCTCGCCCGCTCCTCTCTGAGGACAAAGAAGTCTTTGATGCCTTCCAATTGCGCGGCGCGCGCCTTCAGAGCCGCGGGCGACGGATCTCGATGCGTCCGCGGATGATAGCGTCGCGCGATCACGCGGACCGCCAGCCTTTCCTCCAGATCGCGCAGTCCAAAAGGAAAGAAGTGTCCGACAGCGAATTCGTTAGTCCTGAGTGGTCGCCTGCGGCGAGCGACGCGGCGGCGGTCGGTCGCCAGATCGGCGTTGGCAGACCCATCGGCTGAAGCGCGAAGTCAGCGTTCGGCGTAACGAGCGTGACGATTCGCACGGTCAAAGATCGTAAATGATGCAAAAACCCGCGATCGTCGCGTTTCGGGACGGTCTACGGAGATTCAAGTTCACCAAGGAAGAAGCGTCCGGCGGCGTTGTTGTTCGGGTCGACGATCTCAAAGCAGTTTTTATCGAAGAACAAAAAAAAGCGTTGCGCCACCACGAAACAACGGCTAAGCGTTCACAAGCAAGCGTTGGAGGCGATGGGAATCGTCGCTTGAGATGCCTTTTTCGTCCCATCACTTCCGATGAAACGCTAACTGTTTCTCGCAAGTAATCGTCGCGGGAACGCGTTATTCCTCTGGGACGATCTGGAGGCGATCGCGACCAGTCTGATCGAAGAGTTGGAATTGCACAACAGCCGGCCGCTGGATCCGGACGATCACATCGTCGGATTGGACGAAGTGATCAATGCTTGGATACAACGTGCGCATTCGGAGCTATGACAACGGTTCGGCCTACCAGTCGAGCTGCGTGACAAGCAGTGCCCCCGAGAAGTCCTGCAACGCCGCAGGCGCGCAACGCGCAGGACTCTCAGGGACGTGGTCCGTCAACTCAAGGGTTACAAAGAATCCAGAAATGCCAACAACGCATCGTGGTCGGACTGAGGCAGTCCCACGAAGCCGTTACGCGCGTTTGTTGCTTCCCCACCATGGCGTCGGATAGCATCCTCGATCGTTGTTCGATCTCGCATCGTGCATGAAACGGTCTCGGCGCGACAGTCCCCACAATGGCGCCGTGCGGAAATCGTTCCCCGTTGCCCGTCCTTGCTCTATCCCATCGCCCGTGCCTATGTCGTGCAGCAGCAGGTCTGAGAACAAGTTGACCGGTTTGTTGCTCAGCGCTGCAACCGACGAGTTGAGGCCTGTCATCATCGTCGGCACATGGCAACTGGCGCACCCAACCTGACTAAACACTTGCTCTCCGTGCTGCACTTGAAGCGTGATGGGACCCCGGGGCGCCGGTGCCAAGAACCGCATGAAGTTCGTAAACGCCGTCACGCCTGAGCCGTCGTCCTCGGGGTCACCGACCGTGTCACACGCCAGCTGGATCGGCTGGCCCTGCGGTCTATTCTCATGTGGGAAGCTGGGGTTGGTAATGCCCAACTCGTTCAGGTAGGCATCCCCGGCGAACTGATGCAAGGTGGCGACTTGCGCCTTCCAGCCGAAGCGCCCGAGTGCGGTCCCCCGGTGTCGGGGTTCGACACGTAGTTGGGTCTGCCGCCGTTGCGTTGGTTCTCCAAAATAGTGCTTCCGGAATGGCTTCCAATCAGCCCCGCGCCAAACAACGGCGTGCTATTTCGCAGCGAAACGAGGGTGGCTTCGGGGGCGCAACCTCGCCTTTCAGGTGACAGCCCTGGACGTCGATGGCGCGCTGTTGCAGCAGTTGGCCGCCTCTGTTGACGGACACCGAGCCATCCAGCGGGTCAAAGCGCCCGTTGAATATCCGGCTGATGCGCGTTTCCCGCGCCACGCCCACGTTGGGCTCTGAACCGCCCGTGCTCGGCACGGCATGGCATTCGGCGCAACTCTTCCCGTTGAACACCGGCCCCAAGCCCTCTTCGGTGGTTTCCACTTCCTCGAACTCGTCCACCCCGTCGTTGAAATCCTTTAATTGCGCGGAGGTGAGACCCGGCAGTGGAGTGGTCAAATTCTCTCCGCTTTTCGAGTCGGTCCGCCGTTGCGCCAGCAGCAGGATCAAAACGCCTGTTGCTGCGACAAAGATCAGAACCTTGTGTGAGTATGCTGTCCGTCGCATAGGTTCTCCTTCGACGCCTTACGTCTCTGAGTCTCGGTTTTCTCACCACAGTCCTTCCCGAGACCTTCGTGGGATTCGGAGAAGCGAGTGGTAGTTACATGCTGCCTCCTGCTTGAGGACCGGCGTGGTTCGTTGTGATGACGCAGCCTTCCCGATCGCGCCGGGCACTCGCCGGCAGTCTTTGACCCTCTTCGTCGCGGCTGGTCGACGAAGTCCCTGTCGGGCAGCGGCTCCACTGGCACGCGTCACAAACGCGCGAGTCGGGCGTCATCGTGCTTAGTGTTTCGCGCCCGCGCTGTGCAACGCGCGTACACGGAGATCGACGAACGTCTCGTCGGGTGTCGCGCTTGGATTGACGATCGTCAGCGCGTGCCAGAAGATGCGGCCGCGTGCGGGTCGATGTCATGGGCCGGCGTGTCGACGGACCGATCTTCACCGGCATCTGGCGATCCGCATCACGCGTGACGGCGAACTTGTTGTGAGGGATTGTCGGGAAGACTGGCGAGCGGGAGCTGACACGAGCGGCATCGGGCAACAGTTCAGCTGAATTGATCCACTACGGCCAAAGTGAGAACCTCACCCGGTTTTGCGCAATACTGTTCAGAATAGGCACGGCATTGGTCCCCTCGCTTCGCTCGGCGCGGCGTCGGTGCGCGCCATTCCGCCCTGGGAGGATCATCCTTGTCGTAGACTGCACCTTCGCATGCTGTGCCCCTATTGCACCCATCGGCCGGCAGACTCGACCACCAGCCCGGCGCGCAGCCGTCTGCACTCAAAGCCTTAACCCCGTCGAACAGGACAGCGAGACGTTCCGATGAACACCGATAGCGCGGACCACTCTCCGGCTCTTCGGGCTCTCCGGGCAGGGGCGTGACGTGGCGTGGTGGATCGTCGGGATTGTCTTTCGGCACGTTCCAGACATGGCCGCAATCACCGCAGCGGTAGTAATTCACTTCTGCGCCTTTGTTCACTCCAGGAAGCCATTGAACATGCTTCGATTGAACAGGCCGGACATCTGGAGTGGGGCATCGTGAACGGCACCTCGGGCATCAAGGTGCTACCCGATGCCTTCGCCCCGGACACAGACTGGCTCGCGCGCTTCAAGCGCGAAACGCAGGTGCTCGCGTCACTCAACCACCCGCACGTCGCGGCGATCTATGGCTTCGAGGACTCGGTCAGCACGCACGCGCTCGTCCTCGAACTCATCGAAGGGCCGACTCTGGCTGATCGGATCGCGCAGGGGCTGGTGCCGCTCGATGAGGCGAGCGCGGAATTTCGCATTCTGACACGACCCCCATTCCGAAGGTCGGAAGGTATATGGGGATGCGCTTTGGCCGCGCCGATACCTGGAATGTCGACGTGTTTGCGAGAACCGATCCGATGGACCATTTACCCAAACCGGACGATCAACCCATTACGGCTTTTTCATCTGGTGACCGCCGACGGGCCGTGCGTGTGGAACTTTGCGGTGAAGTTCACGCCCAGGCAGCCGCACTCGATCTGCCGGTGCTGCTGCTGGATTTCAGCAAAACGGGATTCTCGATACACAGCACGTTCGATTTCATGGTCGATTCGACACACGATTTCCGCTTTACTCCGGCAGCAGACCCGCTTGCGTGCACGATCCTGACGGCACGGGTGGTTCACACAACGGTTCGCAAGGGAGGAAATCGAAAGCCCTCGTACGTCGTGGGCCTGGAGTTCATGGATCGAGCGGATGAGCGTGTCGACTTCGCCATAGGAAGTTTGCTCGCCATTCTAGCCGTAGCTGGCGCTTGAGTGATGCCGATGGAGCCGATTGAGAAAGTAGTTGGCCAGTTCGAGCACGTCGGCTCAGCGCTCGCGTAGCATCTGCACGACAGCTGAATCCGCCGCGCCGCCCGAGCAGCCACGGCGGTGCCTCTCGACTGACTCCGCTTGCAAGAGTTGTCGACACACCCGACGTCTCTTCGCGAATGGACACTTGCGATGCATGCCCCGCCATCCACGGGTTCGATTTCGCAAGGCAAATCGCCAGCACGAAGAAGCTACGCGGTCGCAAGACGCCCGCCGAGCTGATGCCGCAGGAGCTTCCTCTATCAGGTAGGCGATCTCAATCCACGATTAGTAACGACAAGGTGGGCAAACGGGAGACAAGAAGCCGGTCATGCGTGAAAGAGCCCGGAAAACCAGGCCCATCTCGACGAGGGTGCCCTTCGACTCGCTTCGCTCGCTCAGGGCACCATTCGACTCGGCCTGAAAGTAGGCCTCGGCCAGCGCTGATCGGACCTCGATGAACGGGACTCGGCCTGCCATGAGCGAGGCCTCGATGAGAATCGAGGCCGAGTCGAATGGTGCGGAAGGGGGATTCGAACCCCCACGCTCTTGCGAGCGCCAGCCCCTCAAGCTGGTGCGTCTGCCAGTTCCGCCACTTCCGCTAGGAGGGATTGATTGGAGTATATCCGCAAAAGCTGCCGACCTCAGGCGTCGGGGCCCGACCAGTCGAATCCGATGTGCTTGCTCGACCAGCCGCTTGCGATCCCGCTTGAAGCCGAATGCGTCGGCCTTGTCTGACGTCGATTTCCCGTAGGTCGCTACGCCGCCCGGACCCGTTTCACAACCGCCAGCGTTGTGCACCTGCACGCGCTTCCCGGGCGGTGTCGTCGGGCCGCCGATCGCCTCGGCACTCGACTTCACCTTACCGGGAATCTCAGCTCGCCACGACGCCAGATCTTTGTCGACGTGAAAATCGATGTGCGCGAATTCCATCCCGCGCACGTCGCCGATGAAATTCGCGAACGTGCCAGGCCAGCCGCCAACGCGGCCGCCGAAGATCATCTGCAGCGCTTCCCGCTGTTTCTCGTCGGCGCGCTCGTCGAGAAACAACGCCATCGACGCCTTCGCCTGCCCCTCCCAGATGTTTCCCTTGAAATACCCAAGCGCGATCACGTTTAGCTCGTCGAGGCGCACACCACCGTAGTTTCCTTGACGGATGTGCCACGCGAGGACGCCGTCGCAATCGCCGAAGGTAGGCGGCTGGGCAAACGTGCACGGACAAGGGACGCCGCACTTGCAGGTGTCGAACCAGTCGCCCTGAACGTGCCACTTCGGAATGTCTGCCATAACGTCTCCGTTCGCAGGTAAAGCAGCCCTGATTATGCATCTATCAGCGCACGAGCATCCAGAGCGCCGGCGGCAATCAGAATGACGCCGGCGATTCGCGCCCCTTGCGTGCCGAACGGCGTCAGCTTTTCGACCGCGACGAGCGCCGTCAACGCCGCGATGACGGCGAGATTCATGACGCCGCCGGCAAACAGCAGCAGCATCAGCGCCCAGCAACAGCCGACGCAAAGCATCCCGTGTTCGAAACCCATCCGGAATGCACCGGCCGTCCCCGTGCGCCAGTGGCTCATCAGAAATCCAAACGGCGACTGACACGTTCGCAAGCAAGCCAGCTTGAGCGGCGTCAGCTGATAGACGCCTGCGACCAGCAGCAACGTCGCGCCGACCGCAGAACTGGTCACTTCCATCATCGACGACACGACCAGGAGCGTCGCCAGCAAACGCTGCAGGGCAGTGGCCCCGAGGCTGAATAACGCCCACACCGCCAGGTAACCACCTGCCAATGCATAAATCTGACGGGACGCGGCGGAGGCTTCCGCCGCGGAACGGCGCGCGACGACGCCGTAGCTCAAAAGCATCGGCGTGGCCGATGGCAGCATCATGCCGATCATCATGACGGCCCACATGGCCCAGAGCAGCGCCAGATGCCTCGCATCCCACACCGCCGTCATCATCCAGGCGCTGGCGCCGGTCATCGGCCCGCACATGTCGCGCGCCATCACGACGATCCACATCCAGGAAACCAGCGGCATGACGATCAGGAGCACGCAGGGCAGGTGTCCGGTCGAATCGCAGGGCCGACTCGAGAATCGTTGGCGGCCGCTCGGTTCGAATAGTGCTGTCGGCCATCGAGGGATCGTGACGTGAAACCGGCGGGCAGCGCAACGAGCTCGGATGCGCGCTTCACCTTATCAACGACGAAGCGCGGTTGAAGTTACAGCCCGGAAAAAGAACGAAAAGCCGATGAGGATGTCGCGGCTCTCACTTGGGCTGCTCGGCCGGAGTCGGCGGCTGCGCAGGAGCAGGACTCGGTGATGCTTCAGCAGGAGGCGCGGCTGGAGTGGTGGCCGGTGCCGTAGCGGGTGCGCCTGTCGGTGGCACGGGAGCCGGCGCCGTTCCGGCCGGCGCCTTGGGCGCCGGATACCGCTCACGATCGAGACCGGGTCCCGCTGGCCGATGATTGCAAGCGCCAGCGCGCTCAGCATGAACAACGCCGCCAAGCACGGCTGTCGCCTTCGCCAGCACGGTCGCGCCGCCGCGCGCACCGAACGCGGTCTGACTGCTTCCGCCGCCGAACGCGCTCGCCATGTCGCCGCCCTTCCCTGTTGCAGCAACACGACGAGCAGCAGGACCAGGCAAACCAACACGTAGAACGTCGTCAAGATGTAGTAGAGGACCATAAATCAATCTTCGTCAAACGATAATCATACCGCAGCCCGTCGGCTCTTGACGACGATGTCGCCGAAGCCTTTGACGTCGAGGCTGGCGCCGCCGACGAGCGCGCCGTCCGACCTCCGGCTCGGCGATGAGCTCACGAATATTGTCCGGCTTCACGCTTCCGCCGTAAATCACGTGACAATGGTCGGCCGCGTCCGCCGCCAAACCACTGGCGGAGTCGCTTGCGGATGTGTCCGTGGGCTTCCAGCGGCTTGGGCCGCGGTGGCGTTGCGTCCAGTCCCAATCGCCCATACCGGCTCGTACGCCACGACGAGCTCGGCAACCTGCTCGGCCGTCAGGCCATCGAGGCCGTCCTTGACCTGACGGTCGAGGACCGCGAGCGTTTCCTCGCGCTCCGTTCCTCGAGGGTCTCGCCGACGCAGACGATGGGGGTGAGTCCCGCGACAAAGGCGGCGGTGACCTTGCGATTCACCATCACATCGGTTTCGCCGAACAACCGCCGGCGCTCTGAATGCCCGATGATCACGCATCGAAGCACCCGCTTCCTTGATCATCTGTGATGAGATCTCACCGGTAAACGCGCCTTCCTTTTCCCAGTATAGTCCTGTGCGGAGACGCCGATGTTCGTGTTCCGCGCGGCTTCCGCGACGGCGTGAATGGCGGTGAATGGCGGCGCCACGACGATCTCGACGTCGGCGATGTCCTCGACCACGCTGCGCAGCTCTTTGGTGAAGACGACCGCGTCGTGAACGGTCTTGAACATCTTCCAGTTGCCGGCGATGAATGGAATTCTCATGACCTGTCAGTCAACGCCGCGACCCCGGGCAGCGTTCGGCCTCCCAGGAACTCGAGCGACGCGCCACCGCCGGTTGAAATGTGGGTGATGCGATCTGCCATGCCGGCCTTCTTCACGGCTGAAATCGAGTCCCCACCGCCGATGATTGTGGTGCCGGTCAGCGCGGCGACGGCGCGTGCGACCGCGTTGGTGCCGCGTGCGAAGGGCGTCGACCTCGAAGATACCCATTGGACCGTTCCAGACAACGGTCTTCGCATCGGCGACCCACTTGTCAGCTGACCAATCGTCTCGGGACCGATATCGACTCCCATCCGGTCTCCGATCGCGGCGTCTCCCACGCGAAGGACCTCGTCTGAACCCGAGCCGTCGATCCGGTCCGTCACCAGATGATCGACCGGCAGCGCGAACTGGGTCTTTGTCTTGACGCGCTCGAGGATTGTCCGCGCCGCATCAATCTTATCGTCTTCGACAAGAGACTTGCCGACCGGCAACGCCTTGGGACTTGAAAAACGTGACGCCATCGCGCCGCCGATCAGCAGACGATCGACCTCCCGCAGCAGATTTTCAATCACTTCGATCTTGTCGGAGACCTTGGCGCCACCGAGGATCGCCACGAATGGACGTTGGGGCGACTTCAGCGCGTCGCCCAGGTAGCTTCAGCTCTCGCTCCATGAGCAACCCGGCCGCCGCCTTCGAGAAATGCCGGGTCATGCCTTCGACCGAGGCATGCGCCCGATGCGCCGCACCGAACGCATCATCGACGTAGACATCCGCGAGGCTGGCGAGGGCCGCGGCAAAGTTGGGCTCGTTCTTCTCCTCTTCCGCGTGAAAGCGAAGATTCTCGAGGAGGACGATGCCATTTTCCGAGCGACCCGCCTCGTCTACGGCCGCTTTCGCGCGCTCGCCGATGCAGTCCTCAGCAAAGGTGACCGGTCGCCCGAGAAGCTCCGAAAGCCGCGTGGCTATCGGCCGAAGGCTGAATTGCGGTGCAACGGTTCCCTTCGGCCGGCCGAGATGGCTGGCGAGCACAACCACCGTCGCACCGTGATCCAGCGCATGCTGGACCGTCGGAACCGAGGCGCGGATGCGTGTGTCGTCGCCGATACGTCCTTCCTTGAGCGGGACGTTGAAGTCGACGCGGATGAAGACCCGCTTGCCCTTCAAATCGAGGTCTTTGATCGACAGCTTAGCCAGATGCGCCAGCCCTTCCCTCTAACCTGGGGTCCGCCCCACAACGCCCGCTACAGTCCCTTCTTCGCCAGCAGCCGTAGAAGGTCGACGCAGCGGTTCGAGTAGCCCCATTCGTTGTCGTACCACGAAAGGACCTTCACGAAGTCGCCGTCCATCACTTTCGTATATGGCGCGTCGAGGATCGACGAGTTCGCATTGCCTTTGAAGTCGATCGAGACGAGCTCTTCGGTTGAATAGGCGAGGATGCCTTTCAGCGGGCCTTCGGCGGCTTCCTTCAATACCTTGTTCACTTCCTCGCCGGTCGTCTTCTTGTCGACCAGCGCCGCGAGGTCGACCACCGACACGTTCGGCGTCGGCACGCGCATCGCGAAGCCGTCGAGTTTCCCTTTCAATTCCGGGCAGCACCTCGCCCACCGCCGCCGCCGCGCCGGTCGTCGTCGGGATCATCGACAGCGCTGCGGCACGGGCACGACGCAGATCCTTGTGCGGGAGATCGAGCAGCTGCTGGTCGTTCGTGTACGAGTGGATGGTGGTCATCCATCCCTTCTTGATACCGAAACATTGATGAATGACTTTGGCGACCGGTGCCAGGCAATTCGTCGCACACGACGCGTTCGAGATGACCTGGTGCTTCTGCGGGTCGTATTTTTCGTCGTTGACGCCAAGGACGACGGTAATGTCTGGTCCTTTCGCGGGTGCGGTGATCACGACTTTCTTGGCGCCGGCGGCGAGATGCTTCGCCGCGTCCTCGCGCTTGGTGAACAACCCCGTTGACTCGAACACGACATCGACGCCAAGGTCCTTCCACGGCAATTGCGCGGGGTCGCGCATCGACAGGACCTTGAACTCGTCGCCGTCAACGGCGATGCTGTCGCCCTTGGCCTCGACACGCGAGTGGAGATTGCCGAGCATGCGAGTCGTACTTCAGCAGGTGTGCGAGCGTCTGCGCGTTGGTTAGATCGTTGACGGCGACGAAGTCGATGTTCTTGTCGCCGAGCGCCGCGCGCATGATGTTGCGGCCGATTCGGCCAAAACCGTTGATCCCGACTTTCACAGGCATGAGTGTCCTCCAAGCGCCGGACGCCCTCAAACCCGTTCCCGCGTCATGCGCCAGCCTCAAATTCTAATGAGCACGGTTGCAGAGGGTCAAACGGTCCGGCTATACTTCAGAGCTCCCAACATATTGTAGGGAAGGATCTTAAGGCTGTTCCTGACGTCCGCAATGTACGTCCTCTACAGTTTTCTCACGCTGGCCGGTTTTCTCGTCGTGTCGCCGTAATTCCTGTACCAGGCAGTTCGGTAAGAAATACATTGGCAGCCTGCGGCAGCGGCTCGGCTTTCTGCCTATCAGTTTCAACATCGATGGCGAAGAGTCGATTTGGATCCACGCTGTGTCGGTCGGCGAGACATTGACGGCTCGTGCGCTGGCCGGCGAGTTGAAGGCGCGGTATCCGCGCCTCCGTCTGTTCCTTTCCACGACGACGATGGCCGGCCAGCAGGTCGCGCGGCACAGCCTGCAAAACGTCGACGGCGTTTTTTACTTTCCATTTGACTGGACGTTCATCGTCCGAAGAACACTGACGCTGGTGAAGCCGCGCGTCTTCGTCATGATGGAGACCGAAATCTGGCCGAACCTGCTGCGAGAGTGTCGCAAGCGCGGCGTCAAGACCGTGCTGATTAATGGCCGTATCTCGTCGAGATCGTATCCACGCTATCGACTCATCCGACCGTTCTTTCGGGGCGTGCTTGCCGACGTCGATCGCTTCTGCATGCAGAGCGAAGAGTCGGTACGGCGGCTGATCGATCTTGGGGCCGATCCTTCGCGTATCACGATGACAGGCAGCTTGAAGTTCGACTCGCTGGAGCTGCCAAGCGCGACGTCTCACGGCAAGCCGCGCGAACGGGTGTTGCGGTTCTTCAGGATTTCACCGAACCGGCAAGTCGTTGTGGCGGGCAGCACTCTGCGCGGCGAGGAAGGGCCGGTGCTCCGCGCGTTCGCGCGCGTGAAGAAGGCGTCGCCAAGCGCTCTGGCCATCTCTCGCGCCGCGGCAGCCGGAACGGTTCGGCGAGGTCGAACGACTGGCGCGGGACGCGGGATTCGTGACCATTCGCCGAACCGAGCTTCCGATCGATGCGGAACCTCGCGCGGACGTCGTCGTGCTCGATTCGATCGGTGAGCTCGCTCAGATCTATCAGTTGGCGACAGCGGTGTTCGTCGGCGGAAGCTTGGTGGACCACGGCGGGCACAACATCCTCGAGCCGGCGATTTTCGGCAAGGCCATCATCTTTGGCCCGCACATGCAGAACTTCAAGGAAATTGCCGACACGTTTCTCGCAAACGGCGCCGCGGTGCAGGTCCAATCGGACCGGGAGCTCGAGGAGGTTCTGCTTGGTTTCCTGAGCGATCCTGTTCGGCGCGCCCGGCTCGGCGCCGCCGCCCGGGCGCTCGTCGAAGCTAATCGTGGCGCCAAGGACAAGACCTTGGCTGTCATCGCCGAACTGGTGCACCACCCACAACCAATCAGTCGTTCGGCCCTTCCGTCTGGTGAACTAATTCTGCAAACGGCCGGAGCGATCTACGGTGCGGTGGCGGAGTGGCGGCGGCGCTGGTACGCTCGATCTCCGGCACGGCGCCGTCGCCTGCGTCGGCCCGTCATCAGCGTCGGCAATCTCTCGGTTGGTGGCAGCGGCAAGACGCCCATCGTGGCGCATCTTGCGCGCTGGCTCGTGGCCGAAGGGGAATCGCCGACGATCCTGTCGCGCGGTTACGGGCGGCGCCGCGTAGAGCCGGGCGTCACGCGTCGTGTCGGACGGAAGGGCGATTCTCGGCAACCTCGACTCGTCCGGTGACGAACCGCTGATGCTGGCGCGGATGGTGCCTGGCGCGCGTGTGCTGGTCGGCGGGAACAGATACGTGTCGGGGCGATTGGGTGAAGAGAAGTTGGCGGCCAGCGTTCACGTTCTCGACGATGGGTTTCAGCATTTCGAGTTGGCGAGAGACGTAGACCTGCTGGTGACTAGCGAAGAAGACTTGACCGACAAGCCGCTGCCCGCCGGACGGCTGCGCGAGCCGCTGGCCGCGGCCAGGCTTGCCGATGCCGTTCTGGTGACTGCCACCTACGATCAGGCGGCTGAACGAGTGGGACGTGCGCTCGGCGCACCTACTGTGTTCCGGGTCGCGCGGCTGCTTGGAGCGCCACGGCTGATCGCAACAGGGGATACCATCGTCGTGCCAACCGACGAGCCGATATTCGCTGTTGCCGGGATTGCGAGGCCGGATCAGTTCTTTACCGGCTTGGCGTCGGCTGGATGGAAGGTTGCGGGAACGATGACGTTTCGCGATCACCACATCTTCACCGATCGCGACGTCGCACGGGCCCAGGCGGCGGCACGTTCGGCGGCGGCGCGGATTGTGATGACCACGGAAAAGGACGCGGTGCGTCTCGCGGGCCGGCGCCTGGACGGCCTTCCGGTTGCGGCCGTCCCTCTCACCGTTACCGTGGAGCCCGCCGCTGCCTTCGCCAATTGGCTTCGCGAACGCCTACGCGCCGCCCGGCAAGGAACCTCGAACCCCGAACCCTTGAACGTTTGAACCCGTTTCTGTGCGTCACCGTCTCGAGTATCTGATCGTCAAAGCGCTGATCGGCATCGTCCGCGTGATGCCGGACTCGCTCGTTCACGCATCCGGCAGCGCGCTGGGCCTCGCTTTCTATGCCCTCGACCGCGCCCACCGGCGGATCGCCGAACGCAACCTGGCGGTCGCGTTTCCCGTCCGCTCCGCTGCCGAGCGGCGTGCAATCGCCCGCGACGCGTTCAAACATTTCGGGCGGCTTCTCTTCGAGCTGCTGAAATTCAGCACGTTGACTCCCGCGGCGATGCTGGCGCGCAGCGAGTTCGATGGCGAGGACCGAGCCCGGCTCGCGTACGCCCAGGGGAAGGGCGTGCTGTTTTTTACGGGCCACTTCGGGTTCTGGGAACTCCACGCCATCGTGCACGCGTTGCAACTCGAGCCGATCGGCGTGCTGGCCCGTGCACTCGACAACGGACGGTTGAACGGGCTGCTCGAGGACATCCGGCAGCACACGGGCAACTCGGTTATCTATCGTCAGGGAACGATCCGGCGCGTCATGCGCATGCTGCACGCAGGCCACGGCGTTGCGCTGTTGATCGACCAACACATTCAAGGTCGAGACGCCGTGCAGGTGGACTTTTTCGAACGGCCCGCCGCCACGACATCGGCGTTAGCGGCGCTGGCGTTGCGGACCGGCGCACCTGTCGTGCCGGTGTTTGCCCTTCCGATCGGACGGGGCCGTTATCGGATGATCTACGAGCATCCGGTCGAGCCGCCGGACAGTGAGACGGAGCACGCCATCCGCGACTTTACCCAGCGCTGTACGGACGTCCTCGAGATGTACGTTCGTCGTCATCCCGAGCTGTGGTTGTGGATGCACCGGCGATGGCGCGACACCGACGGTGAATCGCTCGACGGAGTCCCGGGGATGTTTCCTGCAGCTGAAAGCTGATCAGGTCAGCCGTGCTGCGATGGGCATGCGCCAACCGGTGCCGAAGGCGCGATCGGTGACTTTCAGGCCAGGTGCGGCCTGCTTCCGCTTGAACTCGGCCGCACGGACGAGCCGAAGCACTCTTTGAACGGTGTCGGCGTCGAAGCCGGCCGCAATGATGTCCTCTGCCGGCTGATGATGTTCGATGTGGCGTTGAAGGATTTCATCGAGCAACTCGTGCGGCGGCAGGGAGTCCTGGTCCGTCTGATTGGGACGAAGCTCCGCCGATGGAGCTTTCGTCAGAATCGGTTCTGGAATCAGGTTGCACCCTTTGTGATCGTTCAGCCAGCGCGCGACGCGTACACCATCGTTTTCGGAACGTCGGCGATCACTGCCAAACCGCCGGACATATCTCCATATAACGTGCAGTAGCCCACCGCGAGCTCCGACTTGTTGCCGGTCGTCAGCAGCAACGCTCCGCGCTTGTTGGAGAGTGCCATCAAGAGGTTGCCCCGGATTCGGGCCTGAATGTTTTCTTCAGTCACGTCGCGCGGGGTGTTGGCGAATGCTTCGCTGAGCGTCGACTCCATAGCAAGCATCACCTGTTCAATTGGCAGCACGAGCGTCTGGATTCCGAGGTTCGTCGCCAATTGTTGCGAGTCGTCTATGCTGCCGCTGCTCGAGTACGGAGACGGCATCATCACGCCGAGCACGCATTGCGGCCCGAGCGCCTCTGCCGCGATGGCGGCCACCAGCGCCGAGTCGATTCCGCCGGACAAACCGAGCACCACACTCCTGAAGCCGCATTTCCGTGCGTAGTCACGGGTGCCAGGGACGAGGGCCTGCCATATCTCGGCTTCGGCCACGACATCGTCGGCTTGACCGAGCCGCGCCGCATGATCCACGTCACACAATACGACGTCGGATTCGAAGGAACGGCCACGCGCGATAGGCGTGCCGTCGGCGCCGAATCCGCAACTCCGGCCGTCGAAAATCAAATCGTCGTTTCCGCCAACCTGGTTGACGTAAAGCAGCGGCGCGCCATGTCTTCGCGCCATGCTGCCAAGCATCGCTTCCCTGAAGCGATACTTCCCGACCTCGAACGGTGAAGCAGACAGATTGACGATCGCGGACGCCCCGGCGCGCATCAGCTCCTCGATGGGGTCGTGATGGTAGCGCCGCCGCTTCCAGAAATCGCGGTCGTTCCAGACGTCTTCGCAGATGCTGATGCCCAAACGCCTGCCGTATAGATCGAGGATCTGAGGTCCGACGAATGGCTCGAAATAGCGGTCTTCATCGAAGACGTCGTAGGTCGGGAGCAGCGCCTTGCGAAAACGCTGCTCGATGTTGCCGTCCCGGACGAGAACCGCTGAGTTGATAACGGCCGGCCTTCGTCCGACGGATTGGGTTCGGGCAGACCGACGAGCACCGGTGGAAGACCGGCAAGATCGTCGGCCAGGTTGGCGAGCGCATTCCAACTGTGGCGGACGAACCCTTCGCTGAGCAGCAAATCGCGCGGCAAGTAGCCGACGAGGGCCAATTCGGGAGTGACGGCGAGATCGGCGCCGAGGCGCCCGGCTTCGCGCGTCGCTTCCACGATCAACCGGCTATTGCCCTGAAGATCGCCAACGGTAGGGTTGATCTGAAGGAGAGCGATTTTCACGACAGGCCCGCCTCGACCGACTATTCCGTGAAGCGGTACTTCAACAGCACCCAGAGTGCGACGAACCCGTCACGCCACGTGATCTTCTTGCCTTCCTTATAGCCGCGACCGTCGTAGGTGATCGGAATTTCGTAGACACGATATCCGCGCTTGAACACCTTGGCTGTGATCTCGGGTTCGATGCCGAACCCGTTCGAGTGCAGGGTGATCGAGCGGAGCACTCCGACGGTCATGACCTTGTAGCAGGTTTCCATGTCCGTCAACATCGTATTGTAGAGGACATTAGTCACGATGTTGAGCAGCCGGTTCCCAAGGTAGTGCGTGAAGAGAAAGACGCGATGGCGTCCCAGGAACCGCGATCCATATACGACATCGGCCCGGCCCTGACAAATCAGCTCGATCAACTCGGGGTATTCCTCGGGGAGTGCTCGAGATCGGCGTCCTGGATGACGACGAGATCTCCCGTCACAGCGGCAAACCCGCGGCGCACCGCCGCTCCCTTTCCCTGGTTGACAGGTTGACGGAGCAGCTTGAAATGGAGCTCGCTCTGGAGCGCGTCGAGCATGGCGCTGGTGCCGTCGGTCGAGCAGTCGTCGACGACGATCAGCTCGATGCGCAGATTGACGGCGAGGACACGCCGGATGATTTCGTCGATCGTGTACCGTTCGTTATACACGGGCATCACGACCGATAGAAGCGGATCCTTCAGGACCGAGTTTGCCCGCCTGACGAACGCCGGCCGAGCGACGGGTTCGTTCACGGTTGCGGCTGTGTTCGAGGTCATGAACGCGTTGCTCACCATGCACCATAGCGGTCCGGGGACGGCAATCTCCGGTACTGCTACGTCTGGCTTGCGTCTTACAACAGTCGGTCCGGCTAAAGCCGGACGCTACGTCATATCCTCGTGCACACTCCGGTAGGGCGGGCGCAGCCATGAACCGCATCATCATTTTCGCTCCCAACTGGCTTGGCGACGCGGTCATGGCGACTGCCGGCGATATCCGATATCCGTCGGGAATTGCCACAGGCCGTGATTGCCGTTGCCGCAAGACCGTCGATTGCGCCGCTGTTCGAGATGGTGACTGGTATTGACGAAGTCGTGACGATCGAAAACGGCCTTTCGAAGATTGGAAGCGAAAGTTCAGCCAGGTACGAGGCTGCGATCCTTCTGCCGAACTCCTTCCGATCGGCGCTGATTGCACGACAAGCCGGAATAGCTGAACGCTGGGGATACCGCGCAGACTGGCGTGGTTTACTGCTTACCCGGGCCGTCGGCCGGCCGTCTGGCCCGATTCATCAGATCGACGCTATTATCAGCGGCTCACTTCCGCGTTGGGCTTTCCAAGCGGGCCGAACACCCCTCGCCTCGACGCTCCAACTTCTGCACGGGTTGCCGGAACGTGCGCGCTCGAGCGAGCCGGGTGGGACGGGCAGGAACCGTTCGTGGTCCTCGCTCCTGGGGCTGCGTGCGGCGGCGCGAAACGATGGCCCGCAGACCGGTTTGCGGCGCTGGCGGGGCAACTCCTCGAACTGGGATTTCGAGCGGTGCTGATCGGAAGCAGCGCAGACGTCCAGACGGGCCGCAGTCTGGAATCGGCTCTGGAGAGCAAGGTCGCCGTCCTGAACCTTATTGGCCGAACCAATCTGCCGGCCCTCGCGGCGGTTCTGTCGATGGCGCGTGCTCTCGTCTCGAATGATTCCGGCGCCTTGCATTTAGGCGCGGCGCTGGGACTCCCGGTCACCGCGATTTTCGGGCCGACCGACGAGCGCAGAACGGGCCCGCGTGGTGTGTCCATCGAGGATTTCATCCTCTCAGTCTTCGGGTCCGGCCGCAGCGACGCTGACAACGCAGGTCTGGTGCCGTCCCTGTATGCTCCGTGAATGTCCCGATCGATCATCGATGCATGCGGCGCATTTCGGTTGACGCGGTGCTCGAGGCCACGAAGCGAATGCTTTATGAACCGCGAGATCGCTGGGGAGCCTGGTTCTATCGCCGCTTTTTCTCGATCGAGATGGGACGTTGATTGAAGAAGTGGACTATCTCGAGCGCGTGGAGCAGGTGGCGCTCTATTCCTGGTCGATAGACGGTGTTCGTCTGTTGAATCGCGCCGGCATTCGAGTGTTCGTCGTCACCAACCAGGCTGGCGTGGCCCGCGGATACTACCGAATCGGTCGTCGCGGACGTGCACCGCCACATCGACTCTCTGCTCGCGTCGGGCGGTGCGCGGATTGACGCGTATTACTATTGTCCGCATCATCCCGAAGGGGCGGTCGAAGCCTATCGGCGTAGCTGCGAGTGCCGCAAGCCCGGTCGTGGCCTTGTCGATCGAGCGGCCCGGGAGTTCGGCATCGACCCATCACGATCGTTCGTGGTCGGCGACCGGTGGTTGGACATCCAGCTGGCGCGGGCCGTCGGCGCGCGGGCTGTGCTGGTCAGGACGGGTTTCGGTTCGACCGCAGAACGGCAGCAGCCTTCGGATGTGACGGCCGACGCTATTGCCGATAACCTGGTCGGCGCGGCCAATTGGATTCTCGGCCACACGCCGGCGGGAAAGCTCGAACCCAACCGGAGTCACACGTCGTAACCTCGATGAAGATCTCTCGCTCTGGCCATTCACTTCCTGGCGCCGCCGCACTCAAGAAGCGGCTGCGATCTCTCATTGGCACCTTCGGTCGAGCGCCGCGTTCTCGTCGTCGGCGACATCATTGCCGACGAGTTCATTTACGGCGAAGTGGCTCGGGTGTCTCGCGAGGCCCCGGTGCTGATTCTGAAGCTACGACACGACCGAGATGCTGGCAGGTGGCGCCGGCAACGCGGCGAACAACGTCGCCGCGCTGGGCGGCCGTGCGCGTCTCGCCGGGATCGTCGGAGACGATGCCGAGGGACGCCGGCTGATGACGGCACTGGCCGCAGCGGTGGACCGGAAGCATGTCGTCGCGCGCTCGGGGTTATCGAACGCCCGTCAAGACGCGTATCCTCGCCGGAGGCGTCCATTCGGCCAAACAGCAATTGGTCCGGATCGACCGGGAAACCGCTTGGTCCGGTTCCAAGTCCGAGAGCCTGAAACGTTAGCGAGAGGCTGCGGTCGGCGCTTGCGGGCTGTGACGCCGTGGTGCTCTCGGACTACGGCTCGGGTTTGATCACACCGGCGATCGCTCGGACGATCCACCGAGGCATTGGCGCGCCGCTCGAAGCAGGTTCGGTGCCGATGCTGGTCGATTCACGGTATCGGCTCCTCGAGTATCGCGACATGACCATCTGCACGCCCAAACGAGTCGGAAGTCGAGCAGATGCTCGGCGTTCGGATTGGCGACGACGTGCGGACCGCTGGAGCAGGCCGGGCCACGAACTGCTTCGCCGCTTCGAGACGGCGGCGTTGCTGATTACTCGCGGCAGTCGGGGAATGGCGCTCTTCCAGCCGAAACAGTCCACGATCCACATTCCAATCTTCGGATCCGACGAAGTCGCGGATGTGACCGGCGCCGGCGATACGGTGATTGCGACCGTGGCGCTGGCGCTGGCGGCGGGCGCGTCGTTTTACGAAGCGGCTCGGCTTGGCGAATTACGCAGGCGGACTGGTGGTCATGAAGCGGGGAACGGCCACGGTATCGGCTCAGTGAGCTCGCCGATGCGATCGAGAGCGACCGGACGTAAAGTTAAAAGTTGAAAGTGGAGAAGTGGAAAGTAAAGCCAGACGTTGAGATATGGGCGAAGTCCTGACGGAAGATCGAGCTCGTTGATATAGTGGCACGCGACCGCGCCGCAAGGTCGGCGCATCGCTTTTGCGAATGGATGCTTCGATCTGTTGCACGTCGGTCACGTTCGATACCTGCGCGGTGCGGCGGCTGAAGCGGATCGTCTGGTCGTTGCCATCAACGACGATCGGACGGTCACGGCGCTGAAGGGTCCCGGACGACCGATCGTTCCGGCGAACGAGCGCGCGGAAATCATTGCCGCATTTCAATCGGTTGACTACGTCGTGGTGTTCAGCGACCGAACTGTCGAGCGGCTGTTGCTGTTGCTGAAGCCCGAAGTGCACTGCAAGGGTCCCGACTACACCGTGGACTCCGTTCCGGAGCGAGCGCGTCGTGCAATCCTATGGCGGCCGCACGGTCATTGTCGGCGACGAGAAACACCACTCGACCGCGGGATGTCGTCGCCCGCCTGACTCGCCAGGGATGAACCGCGTCCTCCTCGTCCGCCTCGGCTCGCTGGGCGACATCGTCCATGCGATTCCGGTGGCGGCGGCCCTTCGCCGGGCGTTTCCGGCCGCCAGGATCGATTGGCTGGTCAGTGCCAAGCACCGCGAGATTCTCGATCTGGTGACGGTTCATCGACCGCCGGCTCGCCGCTGGATGGCCGCAGCGCAACGGATCGTTCACTTCCCTCGGCGCGGTCCGCGAGCTGAGACGGTCGCGATACGACGTCGCCATCGATCTTCAGGGACTCCTCAAATCCGCGGCTCTCGCACGCAGCTCGGGCTCGCGTCGCGTGATTGGATTCGCGCCGTCGTATCTGCGCGAGCAGTTGGCCGCGGCCTTCTATACCGACGTCTACGATCCTGGCTGCGGCGGGATCTACGATCCGCGCGAAACGCGACACGTCGTGCAAATCAATCTGGGTCTGCTCGAGCCGCTCGGGATCGAAGCCGGAAATCCGGAATTTCCAATCGAGCACGTCGAGTCGGACGTTGCACGCGCGATGAGTTCACAGAGTTCGAGTCGGCTACGTGCTGCTCAATCCGGGAGCAGCGTGGCCGAACAAACGGTGGCCGGCATCGCGGTTCGGCCCGTCGCTGCCGCGCTGCGCGAGTCGTCATGGCTTGACGTCCGTCGCATTGTGGGGAGAAGGAGAGCGCGCCCTGGCTGAAGAAGTGGCCACTCACTCCTCTGGTGCGGCGATCGTCGCGCCGCCGGCGTCGATCAGCGATCTCGTCGCTCTGTCCGCGGGGCCAAACTCATCGTGTCCGGGAGACACCGGGCCGGCGCACGTCGCCGCTGCGGTCGGCACGCCCGTGGTCGGCATCTTCGGTCCAACGCGGCCGTCGAGAAATGGTCCCTGGTTGCCGGACGACGTGACGGTTTCCGCGCGCCGAGGTCTGTGCGTGTCATCACCTGCGCCGTTGCAGGCTGGAGCGGATGTGTCTGGCGGACATACACGCCGACGAAATGCTCGCGGCAGTCGAGCGTCGTCTCGGCGGCACGCGCCAACCATGTCTGACACGGCATTTCTGCTGTCGCGTTGGCGCGTGACTTTGGGATTTCTGTTCGGGGTGTTCGCATTCTGGCTTGCCAGGCCCACGAGGGCGACCGTTCTGGCGGGCGCCGGGATTGCGACGCTCGGTGAAGCCATTCGCATCTGGGCCGCGGGGCACCTCCAGAAGTCGCGCGAAGTCACGACGTCGGGTCCTTACCGGTGGAGCGCACATCCGCTCTATCTCGGCTCCAGCATCATGGGAGCTGGGTCTTGCGCTCGCGTCAGGAAGCCTGATCGTTGCAGTCATGGTCGCCGTGTACTCGGCGTCGACGATGACGGCGGCGATGAAGAACGAAGAGGCGTTTCTGCGAAGAACGTTCGGCGACGAGTACGACCGTTACCGCCACGGACGGGCCACCGACGCGACGAACCGTCGGTTCAGCATGTCCCGAGCCATCGCGAATCACGAGCACCGCGCCGTCATCGGACTGCTCCTGGCGATGCTGCTGCTCGCGCTGAAGGCGGCGGTAACGTATAATGCGTTGTTTGGACGGACGGGCGGAACGCCGCTCTTGAGATTGCAGAGCGAGATTCCCAGTGCGGATCCAGTCTGCAATCGGCAATTGGACATCTGCAATGGATCGGGCGGTTAGCTCAGTGGTAGAGCACCGGCTTTACACGCCGGCTGTCACAGGTTCGAATCCTGTACCGCCCACCAGGGGAAGTTGAAAATTGACAAGTGGAAGAATGTGGAGAAGTAAATGCAGTCACTTTCAACTGTCCACTTCTCAAGTTTTAAGTTTGAGTTTGGGGTCGTAGTTCAGTTGGTTAGAACGCCGGCCTGTCACGCCGGAGGCCGCGGGTTCGAGTCCCGTCGACCCGCCAACCTTCGCTCACGCGCGCTTACGAGCCGTGAGCTACGGTTCGGCAAGCCACGCAAAAGGTTGCCCACCCACTTGTCCGACCGTCGCACAATCGCACAATGTGCGACGGCAGTTCCAGATTCTCAAGCGCTGTTAGCGGCTCGCGCCGAAGCGGCAATAGCCGCGAAGGCGGTCACCGCCCATTCCCTCACCTTGCCAACGTGTGAGCCTCGGTTGGCAAGCCCCACAGAGCGCTCCTACGGCCGCCATGATCAGCCCTTAGGACTCTCGCCCTTTCGTGGAGCAGTAGTCCGATCGGCGTACGTCCTGGCGCGGAAGCGGCGACGAAGACGAACTGGCGACGCGCGCCCGTGTAGCGTGTGGGCGCGCATTCACAGTGATTCGGAGACGATTCGTGGCTTCAGCGCTGAGCGCGTGCGAGAACGTGAAGGGACCCGCATCGTTAATCTCGCTCACGCCAACGGTTGCCAGGACTTGCGGTGATGAATCGTCGCTCCGCGTTGCTGAGCCACTGGATGTAGAGACGATCCGCAATGTGTTCATATCCGTCGCGGACGACAATCACGCGGTACGCCCATGGCCGTCGCCGTGCGCCAGCGGCCGGCCGACTTCACGTCGCGCACGTTTCCAGGGACCGTATCGAGGGCCGACTTGAACACGTCCTGCGACAAGACGGGCAGGCCCGTTGCCAGCAGGAGCCCTAGCGTGACGAGAACCTCTGTGCGCGACGATGATGGATTGACCTAACCAAAGCGAGCCCTCATCCCTTCATCGATCTGGTTGATCGACATGATCTTGCCCGGACTGCTCGCGGCGCGCATCTGAACGTGAGGCCAGTCTTTCAACGTGGTCCAATGGCCGCCGGCCGTCAATTCCAGTTCCTCGGCTTCCTCCGCGCTACGTGGTAGCCGTTCAACCCGTTCACTTTCTTGACTGTCGACCACTCGGCTCTGCCGTCCACCACCCAGAAACAGTCAGAGCGCCTCGCTCCATTGGTGCCAGGAGAATCCCGGGAGAGCATTCGTGACCGGGGCGCCGTGTTGTGGCCCCACACTTTCGAGACAGAACGCCAGGAAGTCGGCCCCTGCCGTCTTCAAGTCGTCGATCTTCTCCAGGATTTCTTCGGTCGTGCGTGACTGACGCCAGAGCCGGGCCTGGTCGGATGGAGTTCGAAGCCCCGCGTTGGGCCGCATTTCGACACCGCGTCGTCCGCAGTTCGCGATCAGGTTCTCCACGGTGTCGCGGAATTCATCCACGAGCTGATTGAGGTCAACCGCCATGACGGAAGAATATCCGGTGCACCGACGCTACTCAACGTGCCGCTGGAACAGCCTGAGCTGTCACGAAATTGTCGTGAATCGCTTGCGATAGGCAGCTGGCGACGTTCGAAACCGCCGACGAAAGTGATGTACCTCAACGTCGCGCGCGGTCTGGCATACCCACCGCTTCGGCGATTCAGGTCGATGGATTCGTCGGTCGTCTCCAACTGACGCTGAGCCGCAAGGAGACGCTGATGCGTGAGCCACTTGTGAGGGGTCGTGCCGACCTCCGCTCGAAAATGCCGTGCAAGGCTCCTCACCGACATCCGCGCTTCCGTCGCGAGCGATCTCGATGGTCAATTCACGCTGGAGATTCGCGACCGCCCACTCGGAGTAGACGCGCGAGGCCACGCGTCGCGTGGGTGTTCATCGTCGACGGAATGATCGGGATTGCCCGCCGTCTCGATGCGGTGGAACGAACGAGCCGCTTGGCCACCTGATTGGCGACCTCTGCGCCGAAGTCTGCCCGGATGATGTGGAAGGCAGAGATCGATACCCGGCCGCGCTTCCTGCCGACGTGAGCACCCGTCCTTCGTCGATGTACAGGACATCCGGCTCGACCCGCACGCGCGGAAAACGTGCGGCCAGTCTGTCTGCATGTCGCCAGTGCGTCGTTGCCCGCTTTGCCATCGAGCAGTCCTGCCGCAGCCAGAACGAATACGCCCGAGCAGATTGAAACAACGCGCGCGCCGCGCCGGTAGGCCGTCTCAATGCCGCCGACAACACGGGTGCCGGCGGGGTTTCGTCGGTATTTCGCCAGCCCGGGATAACGATGGTATCTGCCCGCGCGAGCGCGCCGAGAGCCGCTATCTACGTGGACGGTGACGCCGCCCAAAGCCCGGATAGGACCCGGTTCGAGGCGCAGACCGAGAACACATACCAGGGCACTTTCAGCCGGGTCGCGGAAGAGCGAACGCTTCGACCGCGATCCCGAACTCGAACGTGCACAAGCCTCGCACGCAAGTGCAACAACCCGGTGCCGGCGCATGGCCGGATCTTAACGGATATTGTCATTCTTGCCGCTCGCAATCGCTCCGTGTGCAGAGGCACGATCGGCAGACAGGAGGTGCTATGTCCGAACTCAAGCGCGGCTCGCCCGTTACCGAAGTGCCGGCGGCGGACTCCTCGATGGCCCTCGCCCATTTCGAGCGCCTGCTCGCTTACGAAACCGACTGCTGGGACGTTCATGCGTCGCTCTCATCCCACGAGCCCGGATTCGTGCTCGTCGACGTTCGCAGTCCTGAACGTTTCAGAGAGGGTCACCTGCCAGGTGCTGTCAATCTGCCGCACGGACGGCTGACGGAACGCAATCTCGCTTCGTATGCCCCTGAGACGCTCTCTTGTCGTTTACTGCTACGGACCACATTGCAACGGCGCCGACAAGGCGGCGGTTCGGCTCTGCACGACTGGGTCCGTACCCGTGAAGAAGATGATCGGCGGGACTACCGGGCGGAAAGACGAAGGTTTCGACCTGGTCGAGTCCGCAGCCGCTCCTTCAACATCCGTTTGAAGGCCGACCGGGCGTCGGATACTCTAGGCGGACGGACGGGAGTGCATCACCTGGCGAAGGGAAGAAGCGAGCTCGGCATCCAGGCTTTCCTGGCGATTGCCAGCGATGCTGGGACCGGAGCGTCTTGCTGCTGGCCCATCGCATGGCTCCCCGTGTTTCGCGCGACCTGACGAAGACGGTGACTCTCAAGGGCACGATTAAGGAAAGTTCAGCTACGTATTCAACCCCTCACGTGTATTTCTTGTTCGACGTGAAGGACGCCCAGGGAAATGTCACCGAGTGGGGCGCGGAGACCGACCCGCCGATCGCGTTGGAAGGACGATACGGCTGGTCGAGAGGAAGTATCTGGAAGACCGGGGACGAAGTGACCGTCACCGATGTGGCCGTCGAAGGTCGGCGCGCCGCGTGGGTTTCTGGCGAAACTGGTGACGGCGGACGGCAAGGTGCTCGACCATTCGGAGCAGCCGCAGCGGTAGAGCGGCTGGAGCGCGAAAGCCTTCAGGGCGAGCGCACTCGAGGGAGTGTTACCGTGCGGAATCGGTCCTTGATCATCGGCGGCATGCTGGTCATCGCGCTGGCGCTCGCCGATCTCGCGCCTGCGCAGACGGCAGCACGTCCGCGCCCGCAGCCCCTACTGCTGCCGGGCGTGTCTCCGGCGGCATTCGATCCTCACGATCTTTCCGGGTATCTGGTGGGGCCGTCTGGGCACGGGGCGTCAGCTCTTCGGCTCGGGCGAACCGCGCCGCCGATGACGCCGTGGGCCCGGGACCGCATAACGCAACGCTGCTAAGCCGGGCCTCGGCCGCAGGCGCTCGCGCGCAGCCCCCTCGGAAACGACCCGATGATGACCTGCGATCCGATGGGCTTTTCCCCCGGGATCATGTTCTGGACGAACTACCCCTACGAGATCACTCCAGCTGCGCGATCGCGTCGCGACGTCGTCTCTTTCGACTGGTTCTACACCCAATCGCACGGGATTTGGACCGACGGCCGCGAGCTTGAGGCCGATCCCGACCTGCGTTGGTATGGAAACTCGGTGGGCAAGTGGGAGGCAACGCGTTTGCCGCTGCGATCGAACGGCTTCGACGATCGCTCGTGGCTCGACGCCGATGGGCACCCGCACAGCGACGGGGTGCAGATGCGCCTCGAAGAGCGTTATCAACGTGTCAGCGCGACACCATCGAATTGACGATGACGCTTACCGATCCCAAGGCGCACAGAGAGCCCGGATCAGCGAGAAAGTACGATCGGCTGACGCGCGCGGGCGCGAATGCGAAAATGCGCGAGGACGTCTGCGTGCCATCAGTCGAGCAGAGCTTACAGAGGAGAGGATTCGCAACCCCGCCGGCGGGGCTTCTTCCGGGCGATCAAGTAGTCAAGCACTCGGTGCTTTGCCGCCACAGGGGCGGAGCCGCTCCACGAAGTTCTTCACTGAGTTCAGTGACGTCAGATCTGGACGGGCAAGGTACGCTCGACGAAGAGCTGGCTTATTAGTGAAAGCGATACCGTGAACGTCCAGATTCCGGCTTCGACTGGAATCAACGGGAGAACACATGAGATCGGATCCGTTTCGCGACACGGTGAAGTCCGGTAGCTCGAGCTGAGACTCTCGTCGGCACCCCGAGCGAGATCGCCGTCGCCAAACAGGTGGCCAGCTCTGGCACAGACATGCCCGCGAATTCATCGCTCACGCCCCGTATGTCCTGATCGCGACCGAGCGATTCGTCAGGCAAATGCGACGTGTCGCCGAAGGGTGATGAAGCAGGTTTCGGTCCTCGTGGTCGACGACACAGCCTGCCTGGTGATTCCCGATCTGACCCGGGAACAAGCGGGCCGACGGCATGCGGAACATTCTCGCCAAACCTACCGTCGGCTTGCTGTTTCTGGTGCCGGGAAGAGACGAAACGTTACGAGTCAACGGCAAGGCCTGGCTGATTCGCGACGAGGAACTTCTATGGACCGACCGTGGCGCGCGGCAAGAAGCGGCCAACTATCGCGATCGGAGTGGAGGTCGAGGAAGTCTTGTACATGCTACATTGTTGGGAGAAGCTTCTCTTCGATCGAATCTTTGGCAACCGAATCGATGGCCGGATGTGAGCGACCTGCAATCCGCGGCGTGCGTGCGTTCTTGCGCACAGCCCGCCCCTAAAGAGCATGATCCCTGGCGCGCACGGAGCAGCGGCTGCCGGGACGACAAGAACCCACGGCTTTGCCGAGCGCGCCGCGCGGCGCCAGCGGCCTCGGATGACCTCTGAGGCTCCGGATGGAACCACACGTCTCGTGCAGCCATTGTCGGAACGGGCTTCATGGGCCGGACCCACTTGGGAGCGATCCGGCGCCTCGGCTTTGCTGTCGACGTGGCGGCTGTGGTCGGAAGCAGCCGCGAAAAGGCGCGCACGTTCGCCGATGGTTCCGGTATCGATGCTGGCCGCCGACGATTACCGAGCCGTCGTCGGGGATCCGGCCGATTCACGCCGTCCACATCTGCACGCCGAGACGCCCAGCACTTTGCCGTGGCGTCCGCGGCGCTCGACTGCGGGGCGGGCACGTCGTGTGCGAAAACCGCTCGCGGTGACCAGGGCCAGAGGCTGCGACGCTCGTCGCGCTGGCGGACGCGACGGCTGTCCGCAACGCCACGTGCTACAACCTGCGGGCATTACCCCATGGTTCAGCAGGTGCGCCGCATGCGCGAGGCGGGGCAGTTCGGCGAGATCCTGATCGCGCAAAGGCACCTATTCGCAGGACTGGCTGCTTTACGAGACGGATTGGAACTGGCGAGCCGACGCGACGCAGGCAGGCTCGCTGCGAGTCCTCGGAGATATCGGGTCTACATTGGTGCGACATGGTCGAGCATGTCACGGGGCTGCAGATCACGTCGTTTGTGCGCCGATCTCTCGCGACGTTTCACAAAACACGAAAACGTCCCGGCTCTGCCGGCGGCGAAATCTCAGGACGCAACCGATGTGACCGTCGACACGGAAGACTTCGGCGCAGTGATGTTCCGCCTTGGCAGTCGCGCTCGCGGCGCCTTTACCGCAAGTCAGGTGTCTGCCGGGCGCAAGAACCGGCTCAACATGAAGATCTATGGCACGAAAGATCTGCAGCCTGGGATCCAGGAGCGTCCTGACGAGTTATGGATCGGACGACGAGACGGGCCGAGCGGATTGCTGCTCAGGATCCATCCTTGCTGATGCCGGGGGCCTCGGCCTACGCAGACCTGCCAGGTGGGCTGCAGCGAGGGATACGCCGAACACCTTCAAGCAGCTGTTTCGGCGCTTTTACGGATCGACTCTCGACCGATCCTGCGCTCCCGAGTATCCGCAATTCACCGACGGCTTGCGGCAGATGCGGCTGCTAACGAGGCCGCGCTGATCAGCCACGAGCGCCGCGCGCCTGGGTTGACGTCGGCAGCGACTGATGATGGCCTCTAGGGCCGTCTTGACATTCTCCAGGTATCCGATATTAGGATATATCCATAGTGGTTAGCATCCACCGTGAAACAGCCGCGAGTCGGCCGAAGAGGCCGATCTCTCAACGGTCCTCACGCCCGCTGTTTTTCACATTCTTCTCGCGCTGGCCGACGGGGGAGTCGCACGGCCACGGGATCGGCGCAGGACGTCGCGCGGTTCACCAATGGAGAAACGCGGCTGGGCCCCGGCACGCTGTGCCGTTCCATTTCAGCGCATGCTCGTCGACGGGTTGATCCAGGAGCTCGGCCATTTCGCTTCACGACGAGTCCGACGACGACCCGGCGCCGCTACCATCGCTTGACCAGGAAGGGCCTGGCAGTCGCCCAACGCGAGGCGTTGAGACTGTCCGACTTTGGTGGACGCGGCGCGCGCTCGTCAGCTTTTGACCAGGCGTCCGAAGGGAGGGCGATGATGAACCGCGTTCCCGAAGACTTCCACACCATCACCCCGCAGCCCGTCGTCACAGGTGTCGCCGAAGCCATCGACGCTGGCACCTGACAGGCGCTTCGGCGCCAACGAGGCTGTTGCGCAATCTGGCGCAGGACGGGAAGTCCATCATGCATTCTGGAGCTGCTGCTCGAGAATCGCGCGCCTTCTTCGTGGTCGATGAGTTTCCGGGCTCGATGGCATCGCCGGCGGGCCTTGGTGGAACACGTCGATCACGCTGCACCTCCCTATGTGCAGGATGTCGATGCAGCTGCGCCCGGCCGGGCGGTCGCGGCAGGAGCGACCGTGCACTGGATGCCGGTCGCCGACCAGTTCTGGGGCGATCGGGCACGGGCATTCTCGCGATCCTTTTTGGCTATCGTTACGATGGCCAGCTTTATCAATGACCTATCGCCAAAAGCACTCAGGCGGCGCCGCTGCCCTGGGTGAAGGATCGGGAGGGGTCATGAGCCGAGCCACGTATGGTCACGACCATCGTCGTTGGATTTCTCGTCTCCCAGGTTCTGGCTGTTGTCGTCCACGGCTTCTGTCGCCGGAACTACGCGCCGTTCGAGGGCACGCTGTTGCGCGCAGCTGAATGCTCAGGACACGCCTCCATGGCAGATGTTGTTCTTCCAATCGCTCACCTGTCGTTCATCTCGGCGATGGTGTGGTCATGCGGCCACCTGCAGATGAGTGGGTCGGCGATGGTGCAGGGCCTGACGCTGGGTGTCTTCGGCTGGCTCGATCAGGCAGGTGCCACTGTGGCTCCTGTGGTACGCCGAACAGCCATGGCCCGGCGGACTGGTCGTAAAGCAGTTGGGACTCGAGCTGGTGTCGTCCTTGATCATCGGAGTCCGCGATTGCGTTCGCGGCTGGGTCAACGAAGTTGATGGCAGGCTCAGTCGCTCGCGTAGCGTGATGGTCGCAACACCTCGAAAACCGCCGAGCTCGCAGAGAATTCTTGAGTAAACAAGCTTTCTCGGCGAACTCCGCGGTCTCAGCGGTAATCGTCGTCGGCATGCATGGATCTCGGCCCGACTAGTTCCCGACTTTCGCATTGCGAGGATCGTCCGGACGGGTTGACGTGACTTGAAATCCACCGGGCCAATTCCATACAGCACGATCGTCGTCTCCTGATCCGTGCGCGAAATGGTTCATGTTCGCCGGCTGCAATGCAAATCCGCCCACGGCGAGCGTCTTGTTCGTTGCGGCACCCTTTGAGAGCTTGTCGCCCATCCCGAAGCGTCAGCGCTCCTGTCGTGACCACGACGTGTTCGTCAGTCGGATGGGAGTGGGCCGGAATCGCGTAATTCGCCGGGAATCGTAGGCGAACTGAATAGGGGACCGACTTTCGACGGGTCGCCAGAAAGAACCGCGATCTGAGCCCCGGCAGGCAACATGGGCGGCGCGGGGCCCCACTGCGCTTCCTGCGTTGTTTGAATCACGTGATTGTGACTCTGCGCGCGGATCGCGGTGTATGCCCCACCCGACAGGATCGCGGCTGCGGTGATGACCGATGCCATGGTCTTCATATGTGCCTCCTTCATAGCGGCGCCCATGCGTGGCGCCAGCAGCCGCCAATGTAGCTAGCAAGGGCGCTGCCGTCGCGTCCCCCGAGCGCGGGTCATTTTGAGGTGCGCGCCGAAAATGGCCCGCACGGGCCAGGTCAGGGCCAGGCTCAGGGCTCAGGGTGGCTGGGATTGATCTAGGTGAAGGAGACCGCGGCGGGCGGCCTGGGCGACTGCGGCTGCTCGCGACGACACGCTCAACTTGCTCAAGATGTTCGCGAGGTGGCGGTGCACGGTGTGATCGCTGACGAAGAGTCGCTCCGCGATCGTCTGGTTGTTCAATCCTTCCGCCACCAGCCGCAGGACTTCGATCTCGCGCTTGGTGAGTCCGACGCTCCGCTCGGTTCGCCCGCGATGAGGCCGATCGGGTGCGGTCGTCTCGAGCGAGTCGAGAATGGCGCGAGCCCGAGCGATTTCCAATTCCGCCTTGAGCTCCAGCAACAGGTCGATCGCTCGTTGAGCCTCTTCCGCAGCGGCTTCGACCCGGTCGAGCGTCGCGAGCACGCCGGGCCAGTTCGATCCGCGCCCGCGCCACCTCGAATGGCGCGCCACTCTCGAGAAACAAGTCCACCGCATCTTCGAGATGCTGCCGAGCCTTGTCCGCGTGGCCGACGCCTCTCGCGACGTATCCCTCGGCAAAGCTGGCCGCCCCGCGCAGTGGCGCCGTGCCGACCACCGTGGCGATGCTCACGAGCTCCGCGAGCGCGGTCGACGCGCCCTCGATGTCGGCCGCGTCGGTCAGCGCCGGACAATCAGATCGAGTGCTGAAGTCCGGTCCGTGCGGTTCTGGCGTCGGCACGTGGCGCAAAGTAACGCGATGCCTGCTCGGCCGCCGAGCGAAAAATCGCCGCGGTCGAATGCGAGTTCCAGCCTTACCCAGCAACGCGAGCGGGTGGGGCTGCGCCTGATCGAAGAGCGCCGCCGCTTCCACGAAGTCTCCCCTTGTCGACGCCGGAGCTCACCGGAGCCGAACGACTGCGTCGCTCATCATTGCCGGCCGGCTGGCCGCAGGTTCCGCGCTGGCCGAGCTCAACTCCTCTTCAGCTTCGAGCCACGTGCCTCTGCCACATGCAGATCGACGCGTATTGTGTCCGACAGACCGCGAACAAGGGGCGCAAGCCCCACTTGGCGCAGAACGCTTTCAGCCGCGTGCACCACTGGATGGCTCGATCGTAGTCGCGCACGCGATCACAAGCCGCGATCATGTAGCAGCTGACAGTCCGATGGCTACCAGATCGTTCATCTCGCCGGCGACGATGGCGGCGTTCACTTCGTCAGAGGCCGCTCATGCCGTCGGCCACGGCGCCAGATGTCACAAGCGCCAGGCCTTGAACCGCCCGACCCAACATCTCGAGGTCCGGCGTCGCCCACGGCCTTCGCGATGCGGATGCCGTCCGCGGCCGGGGCATGCGCGCGGATCAGGTCGCCGTCTTCCAGGCAGGCGAAGCGCACCTTCGCGCACCTCGAGCCAGGCGCGCTCGGAGCAGTCGGGCTCGCCCGTCGAGGCAGGCGGCGGGCGCGCTGCAGCCAGCCGTTGGCGACGACGTTTTCGCCACGGAAGGCCCAGCAATCCCACGCGAGCCACACCGCGATGCGGGCGGCGGCGGCGTTGTCGTTCCGCGCCAGTGTACAGGACGATAGGCGCGCTCGCGGGCGTCGAAGACCACGTCGGCTAGATCCAGCCACCGGCCGCCAACGCCAGTCCTCGAGCGATTCAGGAGTTTCGCGAACCTGCAGAGCCGATTCGAACGCCGCGCGCGCCTCGGCCCAGTCGCCTCGATGCGAGCGCCTCGTCGCCGTTCACGCACTCTGCCGGTCGGTCGTCGGACATGCGTTCTCCTGATTATAGGAGCCGGATATGGCGGTTGACGGCATTGCGTCAGATGATCGTCCGAGGATCGCGCTTTCGAACGCCTCGTACAGTCCTGAGGTCCCGCGTTCGCCAGCTGTCAGCGGGTCGAAGCCTCCTCGTCCACCCATGCCGTTGGGATCGTGACGACCCAGAGAGATTTCACATTAAACCGCTACTCGAACCTGCCTGGAAGTGCAGCAACTGGCTCGCCTCCGATGGGCGCCCTGTAAGAAAGCTGATTGGTCGGCTCCTTCAGGAGCACTTCTTGCACCGCTATCGCATTGACCGGGTGCAGGAGGTCGAGCGCTCAGAACAGGGGACGTGTGTGAGAGCGATCGACGCATTCGAGACATGCCACAAATCACTATCAAGACTGGCATCACGGACAAGGACGTGTCACGAGGAAGTTCTCCACGCATACTTGTGCGATTGGCCGGATTGTCCGAACGAAGCCGTCCACGCGCTCGGCGTCGATCAGAGAGCTGAGGGTCAGCAGTGCTCTTTGCGACGAGCATTTCACTAAGCTTTGAAAGCCCAGAAAAAGCCCGACCAGGAACGCTGGAGCCCTCTCGCTGCCTGCCTTCCAATAGCCCCTTAAAGCTGTGCTTGTGGTCTGGCAACTTATCGGCGTAATATAGACTAAATCAGTCGGATATTGAGATTGGCAGTCATGATCAGCATCAGCCCAGCTGCCGCAACGCACATCCACCGGATGTTGGCGAAACGGGACGCCGATGAGACCGGGCTGCGCATCGGCGTCAAGGCTGGCGGCTGCTCGGGATTCGAATACGTCTTCGATGAGCGAACGCCTCGAGATACCGACGCGATTTTCGAAGGCGATGAAGGTGCCAAGTTATACGTCGATCCTCGAGCTTGCGTCTCCTCGATGGAATGACTCTCGACTACGACACCAGCCTGATCAGCAAAGGGTTCATCTTGAACAACCCGAACGCGACAGCCACGTGCGGGTGTGGGACGTCGTTCAGCGTCCAGGGAGATCGAGTGGAACCGGGGTATGAGCATTTCTCGCAAGTGATTCAAGAGCTAGGCTCGCGCGAATACCGTACGGCTTCGTCACCGATGTCGAGCAAGAGGTCGTACCGCGCGGGCTCAGCGAAGACGTCGTCGCGGCTGATTTCGGCGAAGAAGAGCGAACCCGCGTGGCTGCCTCGACTGGCGGCTGAAGGCGTACCGCATGCTGGCTCAAGATGAAAGAGCCGACGTGGGCCAACGTCAACACGGTCCCATCGACTATCAGGACATCATCTACTACGCGGCGCCCAAGACGAGCGGCGGCGCTCGAAAGCCTCGATGAGGTCGATCCCGAGATTCGTCGAGACGTTCGAGAAGCTCGGGATCCCGCTCGAGGAGCAGAAGCTGCTGTCGGGCGTCGCGGTCGACGCGGTGTTCGACAGCGTGTCGGTCGCGACGACGTTCAGGCAAAAGCTCGCGGAGCTCGGCATCATCTTCTGCTCGTTCTCGGAGGCCGTGCAGCAGCCATCCCGAGCTCGTGCGCAGAAGCATCTCGGCTCGGTGGTGCCGCATACCGGACAACTTCTTCGCCACGCTCAACTCCGGCAGTCTTCAGCGACGGCTCGTTCGCCTACATCCCGAAGGGCGTGCGCTGTCCGATGGAGCTCGTCGACCTATTTCCGCATCAACGCCACGGAATACCGGGCAGTTCGAGCGGACGCTGATCGTCGCCGAAGAGGGCGCGTCGTGTCAGCTACCTCGAGGGCTGCACCGCGCCGATGCGCGACGAGAACCAGCTGCACGCTGCGGTCGTCGAGCTCGTCGCGCTCGACAACGCCGACGATCAAGTACTCGACGGTTCAGAACTGGTATCCGGGCGACAAGAACGGCAAGGGCGGCATCTACAACTTCGTCACCAAGCGCGGCAAGTGCGCTGGCGCGAACTCCAAGATCACGTGGACGCAGGTCGAGACCGGTTCGGCGATCACCTGGAAGTACCCGAGCTGCATCCTGCAGGGCGACAACTCGGTCGGCGAGTTCTATTCGGTCGCGACGACGAACAACTGGCAGCAGGCGGACACCGGCACCAAGATGATCCACATCGGCAAGAACACGCAGAGCACGATCGTCTCGAAGGGTATCTCGGCCGGCCACGGCCAGAACACCTACCGCGGCGCTGGTGAAGATCGGCAAGAGCGCGACACGGCGCGCGCAACTACTCGCAGTGCGACTCGCTGCTCATCGGCGACCAGTGCGGCGCCCACACGTTCCCGTATCTCGACGTCAAGAACACGACGGCCCGCGTCGAGCACGAGGCCTCGACGTCGAAGATCGGCGAGGACCAGATCTTCTATTGCCGGCAGCGCGGCTTGTCGACCGAGGACGCCGTCAACGTGATCGTCAGCGGCTTCTGCAAAGAAGTCTTCCGCGAGCTCCCGATGGAGTTCGCCGTGGAAGCGCAGAAGCTGCTGAGCGTCACTTTGAAGGAAGCGTTGGCTAGCACGACTGCTGACGATCGAGAACTTGCACGTGACTGTCGGGGATCGAGAGATCCTTCGCGGTATCGACTCTGTCGATCGACGTGGGTCAGGTGCATGCGGTGATGGGACCCAACGGCTCCGGCAAGAGCACGCTGGCGCGCGTGTTGGCGGGACATCCTGAGTACGCGGTGACGGCTGGAGCCGTGCGCTATAGAAGGCCAGGACCTGCTTGGCCATGGAGCCCGAGACACGGGCTCGCGAGGGCGTCTTCTATGGCGTTTCAGTATCCAGTCGAAATCCCGGGCGTCAACAACGCGTACTTCTGAAGGCGGCTTTGAATGCGCTCCGCAAAATATCGTGGCGAGGAAGAACTCGACGCGATGGAGTTCATGACGCGGTTGCGGGAGCGCAGCGAAATGGCTCGAGATGGACGATTCGCTCGTTGAATCGTGCCGTCAACGAGGGCTTCTTCCGGTGGAGAGAAGAAGCGAAACGAGATTTTTCAGATGGCGATCCTCGAGCCAACGCTTTGCGATTCTGGACGAGACCGATTCGGGACTGGACATCGACGCGCTGAAGATCGTCGTCGCGCGGCGTCAACGCGATGCGCAGCCCGGATCGCTCGATGCTCGTCGTCACGCACTACCAGCGCCTCTTGAACTACGATCGTGCCCGACGTCGTGCATCGTCCTGACGGAAGGACGAATAGTTCGGTCCGGTGGCAAGGAGCTGGCCCTCGAGCTGGAGGAAAAAGGATACGGGTGGCTGGAGGCCGCAGCGGGAGCGGTTCCCGCGAGAGCGAACTGAATGGCCGTTTCTCGATACCTACATTGCCGAAGTCGAAAGGGCGCGCCGCGCTGGCGCTCGTGACGAACCAAATTGGCTCATGACGCTGGCGCCGGCGCGCCGCGGAGAGATTCCGCGAGGTCGGATTCCGACGTCACGCGACGAAGAATGGCGGCTTACGAGCGTCGCATCAATTGCCGAGACCCCCTTTCCGCTGGCGCAGGATGGCGCTTCCCAGGTTTCGGTAACTCGAGCTCGAGAGGTTCCGGCTGCCTGAAGAGACGGCGGCTACCCTCGTGTTCGTCAACGCTCGCTATGTCGAGAGGCTCTCGGATCTGCGACGTGTTCCTCCTGGGGTATCGGTTGGCAGCCTTTCTCAAGTCGGCGCCGAACCCGCGGGTTTCATCCAGTCACATCTGACGCGCCTCGCGCACTGTGGAGCGAAATGCATTCACGGCGCTGAACACCGCCTTTCCACGACGCGGCCATCGTCTCGGTGCCGGACTCTGTCGTCTTGAGGCGCCGATTCACCTGCTGTTTGTGTCGACCGATGCGGGCGGTCTCGGGATGGCCCATCCTCGTGTGCTTGTCGTCATGGGTCGGAACAGCAAGGCGTCGATCGTGGAAAGCTATGTCAGCCTCAACGCGTCACGCTACTTCACGAATGGTGTCACGTGAAGTCATCGCGGGCGAGAATGCCCGTGGCCGAGCATTACAAGTTGCAGCGGAACACGACGACAGCGCGCACATTGGTGGTTTGTATGTGAGTGCCGTCTCGTTCGCGCGTCGATCACCTCGTCATTCGATCTGCTTCGAGGGTCGCTCGTCAGGAACGACGTGATGGTCGTCCTTGACGGCGAGGGCGCTGAGTGCACGCTCAACGGCCTCTATCTGGGCGATCGACGAAGGGTGGTCGACAATCACACCACCATCGATCACGCGCGTCCCGACTGCGGCAGCCGAGAGATTTACAAGGGTATTCTCGGCGATCATGCTCGTGCCGTCTTCAACGGCAAGATTGTCGTAGGCCCGCCGCTCAAAAGACCGACGCGAAACAGACCAACAAAGCCCTTCTGCTGTCCGAGGATGCGCAGATCAATACGAAGCCGCAGCTCGAGATCTTCGCCGACGACGTCAAGTGCACGCATGGCGCTGCGATAGGCCAGATCGACGACGAAGCCATGTTCTACCTTCGCGCTCGCGGCCTTCAGCGAGCGTGAGGCTCGTCGCCTTCCTCATCCAAGCGTTCGCCGGTGAGGTGTTGCGCCGCATTCCGCTCGTCTCCTCTCCGAGCAGCTCGAACAGGAACTCATGCAGCGATTGCCAGGAGTAGCTGCGTGACGTCAGCCCTCTCGCTCGCGCCGAGCGCATTGAACGTGAGAGCCGTTCGGGACGATTTCCCGATCCTGCCACTGGCTCTACGGCAAGCGCACTCGTCTACCTCGACAACGCGGCGACAACCCAGAAGCCTCAGGTCGTGATCGATCGGTTCGACACGCTACTATGCTCACGAAAACGCTAACATCCATCGAGGCGTGCACCATTTGAGCGAGCTGGCAACCGAGGCCTACGAAGAGGCCCGACAGACCGTCTGCCGGTTCTTGAACGCTGCCGATGCACAAGGGATTGTCTTCGTGCGTGGGACGACGGAGGCCATCAATCTGGTTGCGCAGACGTATGGCCGCGTCCACGTCGGGTCAGGCGATGACATCGTCATTACGGTGATGGAACACCACTCGAACATCGTCCCCTGGCAGATGCTGTGCGAGCAAAGGGAGCGCGGCTGCGGATCGTCCCCATGAATGACGCCGGGAGCTCCGCCTCGACGAGTATGAAGCACTGCTGTCGGACCGTACGCGGATCGTCGCGGTCGGACATGTTTCAAACGCCTTAGGGACCATCAACGCGATTCGGACGATTGTGAAGATGGCGCACGCGCGTGGTGTTCCGGTGCTGGTTGATGGCGCGCAGGCGGTTTCACACATGGCGGTAGACGTCCAGGCCCTCGACTGCGACTTCTATGCGTTCTCCGGCCACAAAGTGTTTGGCCCGACCGTATCGGCGTTCTATACGGCAAACCTGCGCTGCTCGATAGCATGCCGCCTTATCAGGGTGGCGGCGACATGATTCGTTCGGTTCGTTTCGAGAAAACCGAGCATACAACACGTTGCCGACAAGCTCGAGGCAGGAACTCCCAACATTGCCGGCGCGATCGGATTGAGTGCGGCCATCGAGTACATCGAGCGGCTTGGATTCGATCGGATCGCGGCGCATGAACGTGATCTTCTTGCGCATGGCACGCGCGCTTTGATAGATGTTCCGGGTCTCAGGCTCACGGGAACGGCTTCGGACAAGGCGGGAGTTCTCGCATTTGTCCTGGAAGGGGTTCATCCGCACGACGTCGGCACGATCTTGGATCGCGAGGGCATCGCGGTCCGCACGGGCCATCACTGTTGTCAGCCGCTGATGGACCGTCTCGGCGTGCCAGCGACGGCCCGCGCCTCGTTGGCGCTCTACAACACACGCGAAGAGATCGATGCACTGGCCAGCGCTCTCAGCCGGGTTCGTGAGGTGTTCGTATGAGCTCGAGCCTTCAAGAGCTCTATCAGGAGATGATCCTCGATCACAACCGGCGCCCACGAAATTTTCGTATCATCGAGCACGGACGAAAATCCGAGGGGCATAACCCGTTGTGCGGCGATCGCCTCACCATCTATCTTCGTGTCGAAGACGGACGGATCCAAGACGCAAGCTTCCAGGGATCAGGCTGCGCGATTTCCAAGGCATCCGCCTCCCTGATGACGGAGAGCGTCAAGGGAAAAACTGTTGAAGAGGCGGAAGCACTTTTCGAGCGTTTCCATCAAATGGTGACGGGCGGTGACAAGGAGTCGGGAGAGGGCCACGAGGATCTGGGAAAGCTCTCCGTTCTTGCCGGAGTCCGGCAGTTCCCGATCCGCGTCAAGTGTGCAACTCTGCCGTGGCATGCGCTCCGAGCCGCGGCTGAATCGCGGGACGAGGTCGTGTCGACAGAATGAATTTCTTGCCAATCGTTCAGAATTCGGAATCGTCCTCCACCGACAGTTCGAACCTGACTGAGGGGATGGTCCCGGATGCGGAGCAGACAGCGGCGCTCCGGCCGGCAGTCGTTAGCCGCCCTTTCAGAGGTGTTCGATCCGGAGATTCCGGTCAATATCTACGAGCTCGGCCTGATTTACGACATCATCGTCGACCAATCGCGGACCGTAGGTATTCGGATGACTCTTACGGCTCCCGGATGTCCTGCGGCCCAATCATTGCCGGGCGAAGTCAAGCAACGCATCGCCAAAGATTCCCAGAAGTGACCGATGTGAAGGTAGATGTTGTTTGGGATCCTCCGTGGGATCGGGAGCGGATGTCGGACGCCGCAAAGCTCCAACTCGGCCTTTTCTAAGCTTCCCGACCTCTGCCGGCCGTGTCGATCCTGACACTGGCTGATCGACAATACAGCGAGACGCGACGCGTCGACAGTCGGTCGATCGACCGAGTGACTACGGAGGGAGTTGGAGCATGAGCGGCGCACGGGTGCTGGTCGGCACACGCAAAGGTGCCTTCATTCTGAAGTCTGACGGAAAGCGGGAACGGTGGGACGTGAGCGGGCCCCACTTCGGAGGTTGGGAGATCTATCACTTCAAAGGATCGCCCGCGGATCCCAAACGGCTTTACGCGTCCCAGTCGAGTGGCTGGTTTGGTCAGATCATCCAGCGCTCGAGTGATGGGGGAAAGACTTGGGAAACGGTTGACAATAAATTCGCACGTACGAAGGCGTTCCGGGAACGCACCAGTGGTACGACGGCACTCCGCACCCCTGGGAGTTCAAGCGCGTCTGGCATCTGGAACCGTCCCTCACTGAACCGGACACCATTTATGCGGGCGTCGAGGATGCGGCGCTCTTTCGCTCGACCGACGGCGGACAATCCTGGCAAGAGCTGCCGGGACTTCGCGGTCACGGGTCGGGATCGTCCTGGCAACCCGGGGCAGGCGGCTTGTGCCTGCACACGATTGTTCTCGACCCAACCAATGCGTCCAGGATGTTCATCGCCATCTCGGCCGCCGGTGCATTCAGGACCGACGATGGCGCCCGAACGTGGCGGCCAATCAATCGCGGCCTGAAGTCCGAGGGATTCCGAATCCGACTGCCGAGGTCGGCCACTGCGTTCACCGCATCGCCATGCACAAGACGCGACCGAGGGTTCTGTTCATGCAGAAACACTGGGACGTCATGCGGACCGACGATGCGGGCGAGTCGTGGCAGGAGGTCAGCGGAAACCTGCCGACCGATTTCGGCTTCGTGATCGACGTTCACGCACACGAACCGAACACCATCTACGTCGTTCCGATCAAGAGCGATTCGGAACACTATCCGCCGGAAGGAAAGCTGCGCGTGTACCGCAGTCGATCGGGCGGACACGACTGGGAGCCGCTGACGAAAGGTTTGCCGCAGCGCGACTGCTACGTCAACGTCCTTCGAGATGCCATGGCGGTGGACTCGCTGGATTCGTGCGGTGTCTACTTCGGCACCACCGGCGGGCAGGTCTACGCGTCGGCGGATGGCGGCGACAACTGGGCGCCGATTGTTCGAGACCTGCCGCCTGTGCTTTCCGTCGAGGTCCAGACCCTGTCATGATTGCGGTCGAGTACAGAAGAGATGATCAGGGTTGAGCTGCCTGCGCACTTGCGGACCCTCGCCAAGGTCGACGGTGAAGTGCTGGTCGAAATCGAAGGGCCGGCCACGCAGCGCTCTGTTCATGGACGCCCTCGAGGCGAACTATCCAGTGCTGCGCGGGACGATTCGCGATCACGAGAGCAATAAGCGACGCCCGTTCTTGAGATTCTTCGCGTGCGAGCAGGATTTGTCGCACGAGCTCCCAGACACACCGCTGCCCGAGGCAGTTGCGAACGGGCAGAGCCGTTCCTCGTGATCGGCGCGATGGCAGGGGGTAGGCGGCCTATTCCGACCGCAGCGCCTGCATCACGTCAACGCGCGCCGCACGAGCCGCCGGCAGAGACCGACGCGACAACGGCGGCGACCAGCAAGACGATCGCTGCCCCGATCACGGGCAAGGCACCTGGCATCTGGACGTTCTGGAAGTAGCTGCCCGCGAGCCGTGCGAGTGCGAACCCTCCGACCGTCCCGGCGACGACCCGATCGCAGCCATCACGACGCCTTCACTCGAGCACGCCGGCAAGGATGTGCCGAGGCTGCGAGCCCACAGCCAGTCGGATACCGAATTCGCGCGTCCGGCCACTCACCGAGAACGCCAGCACACCCGCAACACCGACGACTGCCACGGCCAGCGCAACCGCTGCGAAGCCGCCGAACACGAGTGTGTTGAGCCGATCGGGCGCCAACACTTCCGCCTTGACGTCCTCGAGCGTTGCCGCACGCTCGACTGGCTGGTCGGCCGACAGGTTGCGAATGATCCGGGTGATCGGCGTGACCAGTGCGTACGGATCCGTTCGCGCGTGAACGAACAGCCGTCCTCCGCCAATCTCCTGCTCGAAGGGGTGATAGACGCTCAGCGCCGGGCCCGGCACCACGTTCTCGTCGTCGATATCGGCCGCGACGCCGACGATTCGCCGCGAAACGGAGCTGACGTCGATGAATTTCATGATCGGATCGGTCCACGTGAGGTGATGGTTCACAGCGTCCTGGTTCGGGAACATCCGCTGGGCGACGCTCTGGCTGACGATGACGACCGATTCGCCACCTCGACGATCCGACTCGTCGAAGTCCCGCCCGGCGAGAATGGGCACGCCAAGCGCCGCAAAAACCCGGGTGAAATCGTCCTGAACCGCGCGCGTGGATCCTCCTCGCCCGACGCCCGCACATGCCCGTCCGCCGAGAACTGGAAGCCCGGACCGAAGTTGCGAGCGTCGCGCCACGGGACGGTCGGTGCCGACGGCGACACGCTCCACCCCGGGCAGCTCGGAAATGCGCCGCATGGCCTCCTTGTAGAAGTCGATGATGCGCTCGGGTGTTCGACCCTGCGCCATCACCGGGACGTCCAACGCGAGCACGTTGTGCGTATCGAAGCCGCTCTCGGCAGCTTGCAGCGCGAGCAGCGTTTTGAGCAGCATGCCCGCGCCGGCCAGGAGGACGAAAGAGGCCGCGATTTGAATGATGGCGAACGCGTGCAGCTTTCGACGTGTGGCGCCGGTGATCCGCAGGCCGCCATTCGACAGGCTGGTCCCATGCGACGCGTCGGCGGTCGGCAGGCGCGGAACATACGCCAGCAATACCGCCGCGACGAGGGCCAGCAGAACGCCGACCCATAGCAAGCTGAAGTCCACGGTCAGATCGAGCGCGCGCACGGAGAACCGGGAGGCGTAACGCGCCAGGATTGCCACCATCGGCTGTGCACTCACGACGCCGAGCAACGCGCCGCGCGCCGCACAGCAGAAGGCTTTCCGCCAGCAACGATCGGCGCAGCGCTCTGGTTCCGGCGCCGAGTGCTGCCCGCACGGTCAGCTCGCCTTCGCGGCGAACCGTCCGGGCGAGAATCAGGTTGGCGACATTCGAGCAGGCGATCACGAACACCAGCGCCGACGCGGCGAGCAGTACCAGCAGGACGGTTCGGGCGCGGGACGTAATCTGATCGCGGAGCCGCACCGCGTCGATTCGGAATCCGCCTTCGGCGAATACGCTTCGGGATATTCCTTGACGACCGCGGCGTGTGACGGCGCGGAGCTCGGCGCGAGCCGACTCGAGACTGGCGCCGGGTGCGAGGCGCCCGAAGAGCTCGGTCATACGATGGACGCGCCCGGTCACCATCGTTGCCGACAGATGATGCGGACTGGTGACGACGTTGGCGATGATCTCGGTTTCCGCCGGGTATGGCACCGACGGCTCCAGCACCCCGACGATCGTGGCCGAGCGGGTGCCGAGTCGGACGGTCTTGCCGAGCACAGACGGATCGCTCCCGAGCCCCGTGGTCCAGAAGCGATAGGTCAACACGGCCGCCCCGGCTGCGTTCGGGCCGTCGTCTCGCTCGTCGAGCAGCCGCCCCACCACCGGGTGCAGGCCCATGACCTCGAAATACGATCCGCCGACCACGCCCGCCCGGACGACACGTGGCTCGCCGAGACCGACCATCGTGAAGCCGATGGTGGAGAAGTCGCCGAACGCGCTCAATGACTTGACGCGTTCACGCAGGTCTTGAATCTCAGGGACCGAGAACGACGCATTATCGGTGCCGATGCCCCGCGCGCTCTGGCGGATGTAGATCAGGCGATCCTCGTCACGGTTGACGAGGGGCTTCAGTAAGACGCCGCGCACGACGCTGAAGATGGCCGCGTTGGCGCCGATGCCGAGCGCCAACGTGAGCACGACCGTAGCCGTCAGGCCCTTGGTCCGTGCCAGCGAACGGAGAGCAAACTTGATGTCCTGCAGAAAGGTCATGCTGGCCTCGTGAGGCCATAGCTTACCAGGCACCGCGGCCAGTGAGCATGGAACGGTGCTGCATCGCTAAACGTCTTGAGTCTGGTAAGGTCGGCGGTCGCGAGACTGTTCGGAATTGGTCCTTCAGACGTTGAAGCTTTGATATGGTGGGGCTCAATAGCCCAGGTCGCGACGATCGAGAAGGAGGCAGCATGACTCGGTTGGCTCTGGCCCTGATCCTGGCGCTCGTCAGCACGCCGCTCGGGGCCCAGTGGTTGAAGCATCCAACTCCAGGGATGCCACGGAATGCAGATGGGACTCCGAACCTTACCGCCCCGGCGCCCCGGATGGCCGACGGTAAGCCGGACCTTTCTGGAATCTGGCGGATTAATCCCGGTGCCTACAACGGCAATGTCCTGGCGGATTGGAAGCCTGAGGAAATCCCGGCTGGGCTGATGCCCTTTACAAGCAGCGCATGGAGGACCTGGGGAAGGACGACCCGGCCACCTTCCAATGTCTTCCGCAGGGTCCGCGCGCCTTTATCGGTGGAGGATGGGCGAAGGTCATTCAGACTCCTGGTTTGATCGCCATCCTCTACGAAGACCTGGCCTACCGCCAGATCTTTCTCGACGGTCGAGAGCTGCCCAAAGATCCCATCCGAGCTTCATGGGCTACTCGGTCGGCCGCTGAGGAGGCGACACGCTGGTGGTTGAAAGCATCGGCTTCAAGGATCGTTCATGGCTCGATTTCGGAGGACATCCCCATAGCGAAGCGCTCAAGATCACGGAGCGATTCGTCCGCCGCGACTTCGGTCACATCGATCTTCAGGAGACGTTCCACGATCCCCAGGTAGCGCGCGCCCGTGGACCATCGACGTCCACGCGGATCTCGTGACGGACACCGAGTTGCTCGAATACGGTGTCACGAGAACGAGAAGGACTATCAGCACCTGGTTGGCAAAGCATCCGACGAGAAGAAGAACGCCGTGAAAGTGGCGCCGGAGATCCTGGCGAAGTACGTGGGGGCTTACGAGTTTCGGGCGCCCGAGGATCCGACCTTCGTCGCGATCCTCAACGTCACTCATTCGGGCGAGGAGCTGTTCATCGACGTGGCAGGTAAAGAGACAAGCAGGCGATGATCTCGCTGTCCGACACGCTGTTTGCGGCTGTTGGCGGCCGTGTGGAGTTCATCGTCAACGACCGCGGTGCGGCGACCGAGATCGTCTTTCACGCGGTTGAAGAGGCCGATGAAGGCCAAGCGCAAACCTGACACGAGTGGAGCGCAGAAGTAGATGGTCAGCCGCCTTGCATGACCGTGCGGCTGACCACTTTCTCCAGAGCGGCTTGAACCTCGGGTTTGTCTGGCAGATCCAAAGAAATACGCCCTCGAGCGTCGCGCGAAGTTCCGCGGCGCTCGTCAAGTCACGCCGCTGGGTGGCGCCATCCAGCTGATGCACGGCGAGCTCGTGGTTAAAGAGCGCGTAACGCCTGTCCCGGTCGGTCGTGCGACGATGAGCTGAGTGACGAAGCGAGATCCTGGATGGTTCGAGAGATACCAGTTACTGACCTCGTAATCGGCTAGAAATTGCTCCTGTAGGTCGAAACGGTAGAGCGCCGCCCAGATGCCGCCGATTCGAGCTTCCATCACCAGGGCATCACCCGCCCTCACCAGTCAGGAAATGTTTCGTGAGGCGTCGTCTGCTCGACCTCTGGTTCAAGCCGAAGCGGTCCAGTGAGCGTCAGCCCGCCGAATCCAACGTCGGCGATGTACGAGCGTCCGCTGACGTCGACTCGTAGCAACATGTGACTGCGGGCGGGCATTGTGGTCGTGGGGTTATTCCACAACACGCGGGCGGCGAGCCGCGTCACCCGAAAGCCAAGCTTCGCCAGCACGTGGCTCCAGAAGAAGGTTCTGCTCGAAGCAGTAGCCGCCGCGCCGCTCGGACAGCAATTTCTGCTGAAGCGACCGTTCGTCGAGGCGGACCGGCCATTTCAAAAACGGATTGAGATTCTTCGAACGGAATCGTCGAGCGCGTGATGGAAGTGAATCGCGGCGAGCGTCTCGAGCGTCGCGACGCGCGGACCGGATAGCCGATCCGCGCGCAATAGGCATCGAGGTCGATTTCAGCGGCCTCCGTGGTGATTCTCGAATCTTTCAGCAAGCGGCTAGGGCTTTCAGATGCGGATGGGTTCTGCAGGATTTTCTCGAAGCGCAGCGAGATCCTCGTTGTTCTCGATGCATCTCGTATTTCGCGAAGCCGCTCGTTCGGACGCAGCCTGAACGTCTCGTACCTGATGCCACGGCTTCGTGAATACTTCGGGATCTTCCATGGTGACTTCGTAGCGAATCGTCTCGTACGTGTCCGCGCGGTATGCGCTCCGGTGACGTGCAGCTTGTCGCTGTGAATCGTGCCGACGCCGGCGAGCCACGTCTTCTCGTTGAAGCCGATCACGTCCACGACCAGCGTGTCGCCGTCCCAGCGCGCGACCGAATCTCCCAGGAACGACGGTTCCAGATCGTCCGGGTGCGGCCGGCCGTCGGTGGGGATGATGCGGAAAGCATGATGGGCTTCGTAAGAGGATGATCACCTGTCCCGGCATCTGCACGATCTGGAATGGCAGCGGCCTGGTCGTGATCCGCGGCACGCCGGACAGGAAGCACCGGGCCATCGGATCGTCGATACCGCGACGTGCCAGATACTCCTGTCTCTTGGCTTCGGCGGCGGGCTTGTGGGGCGGCGGTTCGCGCGGTGGCGGTGCCGGACGGCCGGCGGCGGCATCGGCGCGCTGAATGGCCCGGGCCTCCTCCTCGCCGATGAGCAGTGCGAGCGCGCCGGTGATCCAGACGCCTGAAAGATCGGGTTTTCCGTCAGCTGCGCGAGGAATTGGCTTCGACCCGGTGGGCGGCGCCCCTGCAGCCTGCCCATCGACGGATTCGACGAATACAGAACCGGCAAGCAGGGTTGCGACCGAAACTACGGCGGCGGTCTTCACGAACAAGGCGCTGAGAGGGTTGTTCACGTTACTGTCCTCCAGTGCCCGCAGGCGGTCCGGCCGCCAGCTTGCTCCCGTCGCGGAACGTGACCTCACGCGCGGCAGCGAGGTTCGGTTCCTCACGCGCGCGCCAACCGAAGACCGTAATCGTTTCGCCAATTTTCAGGGTTTCTCCTCTTCCAGCCCTGCCTGATGAGCATGTTCGGCGGATGCCCCTCGAACTTCCACTGAGTGGTCGTGCCTGTTTCGCTTTTGACATCCACATAGAAGTGAATGTGGGGATTCGATCCAATCGACCTTGGCGACCGCGCCGGTTACCGTGACAGGCTTGGTCCCGTCGTATTCAGCAGCGAAGGAATGATGGGCGAAGAGATTGCGCGGCCGAAGAAGGAGGCCGCACGCCAAAGCACAGGCAGCCTTCATGGGTCAGTCCTCAAACCTGGGTATTGTATGGTCCGTTATGCCGACGATCAGGTGCGAGCCCTCAGGGAAGGGATCACTTTACCAGCGCCTCATGCAATACGCGGCCGTCCACACGCGGCAACGTTATGCCGGCGAGGAATGCCAGTGTAGGCGCGACGTCCGGCCGGACTGGCTTCGGTTGCGTATTCTCCCCGAGCGATCGCTTTGCCCAGAGGAACAAGGGAACCCGTGCATCGTAGTCGTAACCGGTGCCGTGAGACGCCCCAGTGCTTTCGCCGATCAGCCAATATGGCTTCGGGACGACGACGATGTCGCCCGATCGATCTGGATCGTGCCCGTAGGCCAGTCGCCGCAGGAGTGCGTCGCCGCTGCCGCCGGCGTTCGCGATTTCATCACGCGTATATCACGCGTCTGGACTCCCGGCAGGGCTCGAAGCGCTTCCCGAAGAGCGGCGACGACGGTGGGGCGAGTACGAAGGCGTTCCATGATCGCCGGGCTCGAGATAGACGATCGAAGTGCGCAAGGGCCGCGATTCATGCTTGCCCGGTCCCAACTCGTCGAGTACGCGTTCAATAGTCTGGGTTATGAGAGCTGTCGTCGTCCGGCCGGCGTCCAGTCCTGCGGCGGCAGCCGCTCGGGAATGGAGCCACGCCGTGGTCGCTGGTGAGCGCAACCGTGTAGTTAGCCGAAGCCAACCAGAACGGTCGAGGCCTGAAAAAAGGACGCCCAACGTCCGATCCGACCGGACGAGAACGTCCTGGACTTCTTCGCTGGTCGGCCCGAAGTCGTGACCGACTTTATCCAGCGCCGAGAAGCCGATCGCAAGAAAGTCGGTGGTGCTGCGACGCCCAAGCCTCAAGCGGTCGCTGACATCGAGCGCCAGCTGTGCAAGATATTCGTCGGAGAACGGACTCGTTTGCCAGCGGTCGTAGAACAACCGATCGGGCTTGTCGCGCTTGACCCTTCAAGGCATGAGGTAAGCCCGGTTGGAAGGTCTTCGTCGTCACGCCACGCGTCGAGTCGTCATCGATGTACGACTGGCGTGGCAACGTCAGATCCCAGACGGCCCCGAGGCGCTCCTCGACCAGGTGGCGCTTGACGAAATCGGCCACGGCCGGCGCTGCATCGTATCTCGACGAACTGATGAATACGCCACTGTCGGCAAACCACGCAATGGCGTCGGCGTGCTGCCCGGCGAGAGTCACGGCCGCTCGCGCTTTGAGCGAGAGGAGGCCGCCCGAGCGGGCGGATTGAGTTGCGTTCGCAGCCTCGTCGGCGAGCGTCGGAGTACGCAAGCGGACGGCGCTTTCACCCGTGCCGCTCGTGGGTTTCCCCGCATGACACGATGGTTGCACCCGGATCGTCGGCGCACGCAACACGCTTGCCCGACGTCCGGTCCCACCAGCTGTTCAGGATCATGCCGTGCGATGGGGGATAGGTCCCCGTGCTCCACGGTGGCGTGGCCGGGGCACGTGACGGTGTTGAAGTTTACGGGTAGGCGGCCTGGCGGAACCACGCGCCGTCGGTCAGCAGGCGACGCAATCCGCTCGTCCATTGATGCCTGAACTTCTCAGCGTAGTCGGCACGAAACTGGTCGACGACCAGAACGACGATCAACCGCGGGGCCGCGGCGTTGGCGAGGATCAGCACTGCCGCGGCCAAAATCACGGTCCACGACGACCGCACCGACACGTAGTCGTCTCTGAGTCAATGCGGTCCTCGGGGCCTGGATACAGAACTCCATGCAACTGGAAGTTTACAATCGCCGTTCATCGATTTAAAACGCCACGACGTTTACCGCCGAGACCGCGGAGTTCGCCGAGAATGAGATTTCGCCCCTTAATTCTCAGCGAGCCGGCGTGCGCCCTCAGCCACTCCGACCAGGCGAATGAACTCGGCCCGGTGGCCGTGTAGATCCTCGCCCCTGAATTTCACGGGGCCGAGGCTCGCGCGGCGCTGAGCGGCGATCGACGCTTGCCCTAGCCGTTGTTTTTGCGACGGGCTGACCAAGCGTCGGCATTAGTCCCGGTTACGCCAGACCCCGATACTGGGATCCGCAAACGGGTGCGCAACCGCGTGCTGCTCTGGGAAGGCAAAAGATTGTCGATCCTCGAAGAATTGCGTCGAGACTTGTTGAGGTGGCCGGCTTTCCTTCGAAGTCGGCCGCCAGCTGAACTGGAGAAGCGATTGTAGAAAGCCAGTTCTGTGTGCACGCGCTGGGTGGTCACTCGAAGTCCTCAAGTGCGACAAGCGCCGGAGCCAGACGCCGAAGACCGGGTGAGGCTCTCGTTCGGATCGAGGCCGCCGGTGTCAACTTCAGTGACATCTATCAGCGGATTGGCATTCTACAAGCTGGCGTTTGCCAATCCGTTAGGCATGGAAGGCGCAGGCAAAGATGACCGCCGTGGGCGACGGTGTCCGCGATATCAAGGTAGGTGACCGGGTGGCCTGGACAAGTGTCCAAGGTGCATACGCGGATCTTTTGCGCGGTGCCGGCAGACCGCCTCGTTGTTCTGCCTTCAGGCGTCACCACGCGAAACAAGGCGCGGCAGTGATGTTGCAGGGTATGACGGCGCACTATCTGGCGTGTTCCACCTATCCGCTCAAATCGGGGGATACGTGCCTGATTCACGCCGGCGCTGGTGGAGTGGGTTGCTACTCACACAGGTCGCGAAGTTGCGTGGCGCGAGGGTCGTGACGACCAGTCACTCAACCGTAGAGAAGGCCGCACTTTCCCGCGACGCCGGAGCCGACCACGTCGTCCTATATGCACGGAACGGACTCGAGTTGGAACCTGAAAGCCTTCACTGGTGGCAGAGGGGTTCAAGTGGTTTACGATTCGGTGGGGCAGACGACCGTTGCCAAGAGCATCGATTGTCCCGCCACACGTGGAATGCTGGTACTCTTCGGACAGTCGAGTGGCGTCGTCGCGACGGTGGATCCGTTGGCGTTGAGCCAGAAGGGCTCGCTGTTTTTCACTCGACCCACGCTCGTCCACTACATCGCGACGCGCGCCGAACTCCAGCAGCGCGCGGCCGACCTGTTCCGGTTGGATTGGCAAAGCGAAATTGCGGGTTCGTACTGAGTTTGATTTTCCGCTCAAGGCACGCCGCCGAGGCTCATATCGCTCTGGCGGGACGCAAGACGACCGGAAAAGTTCTGCTGATCCCCTCATGAATCGGGACATTCAGTCGCGCTTGAAGCGCGGTTCGGCGGCATGTGGAGCGTCCTTCGGCGCGCCAGCCAGGTCCGGCTGCAGGCAGTTTTGGAGTTGCCTGGCGCGAGGCGAAACGATCGGCACCACGTCTGTGCTCGGTCTGGCCGGCGGTCTCGCTCTAAGCATGAGCGCCGTACTCGGCGTGGCGTCTGGTTCATGTGGGATCTGCAGCGCGATCTGCCGGGTCGTGAAGCCGTGGCGCAAGATGGGCGAGAATGGCTCAGGCCACCGCGGTCTGACGACGGGGCGGACATGGCGGTGGCGTTCACGATCTTCAAGGAGCAGCGCATCGAAGTGCCGCTCGCGAAGGTCTACCGCATCCGATCCGGGCGAATCGTGGCCGTCAGGATCAGCGGTTTTCCACGAGCACCGCGGCTTGACGCGTTCGCATCGTGTCGGCCGCGCTCGCCAACATCCGGCTTGGCCGTGTCGCGCAGGCAGCAGCACCATTACTCAGCAGCTGGCCCGTCAGAGTTTTCTGAAGTCCGAGAGAACGCTCCGAGGGCGAAAGCGCCGAGGAGCTCATCACTGGCCCAACGAATCGAGCGCGTGTATCAGAAGTGGCAGATCTCGAGCTTTACCTCAACAAGGTCTACTTTGGCGATGGTCTCTACGGCGCTGAGGCGGCTTCCGAGGATATTTCAGGGTCCGCGTCCGGATTTGACCGTTTCGGAGGCGGCGACATTAGCCGGCCTCGTGAAGTCGCCGTCGGCACTACGCCCCGACCGTGACATGCCGCGCGCGCGTCACCCGGCGCAACGTCGTGTTGCAGGCGATGGTCGACACCGGCGTCATCGATCGACCCACATGCAGCGGCGGCGCGCGTGAACGAAGCTCATGCTGACCAATTCCCTTGAATCACGGAAGAGGCGCACGGTCAGTAAGCTTCAAAGAGCAGGTCCGGCGCGAGCTCGTGGAGCGCTTTGGCTGGCAGCGGGGTTGTATCAGGGTGGACTGCGCGTCTTCTCGAGCGATCGACATGACGATGCAGGACCAGGCGGAAGCGGCGGTTCAAGAGGGCTTGGAGGCCGATCGCCAAGCGCCGTCGTGCCATTGCGTCACGCCGGGGAAGCATCGGCCCTCGCGATCAGGATCCTCTTTCAAGCCGCCATGATCGCCCTGGATCCGCAGACCGGCCACATACGCGTCATGATTGGAGGCCGCAATTTTGCGGAAAGTCGCTTCAATCGCGCCGTTCAGGAGCCCGCCGGCAACCCGGTTCCGCGTTCAAGCCGTTTGTGCGCCACCGCGCTCGAAGCTGGATACACGCCAGCCACCCGTACTCGATCACCTCGATGATCCCATCGACACGCTGCAGGGGCCTGGACGCCGGAGGAGGGTCACTCCACAGAGACGGCGATGACCTTTGCGCACGGCGCTGCGCACATCGAGCAACCGGGCCGCTGTAAAGGCTTCATGCAGCAGGTCGGCATTCCGCGAACCGTCGAAGAATACGCCAGAACATGGGCGTTGGCGACGTGCCGAAAGTTCCATCGCTGGCGTTGGGCTCGGGCAAGTGGCCCTCGAAGCCATGACGGCGGCATACGCGCGCGTTCGCCAGCGTTGGCCTGGTGCCCAAGCCGATTCTGATCCGCCGAGGTCGAAGATCGCGACGGTCAGGTGCTCTTCGAGGAAGAACCATCGTCCAAGCAAGCCATCAGCGAGACGACCGCGTTTCTCGATGAGCAGCATGCTGGCGGACGTTATCAACGCCGGAACGGCCGCCCGAGTCAGGTCTTGGCTTTACCTTGCCACGCCGCGGGGAAGACGCGGCACGACGAATGACTTCAACGACGCCTGGTTTCGTCGGATTCACGCCGACACTGGCCTCTGGAGTCTGGAGTTGGTTTCGATCAGCCTCAGACCACTTTTGCCGAACGCGTTTCCGCTGCCGATCGTCGCCGGTTCCGATCTGGGCGGAAGTTCATGAAAGCGGCGACGGCAGGGAGAACCAGCCGGCCTGGTTCAGCCCGCCGTCAGGGGTGACGACGGCCGTGGTCGTGCCGCGTGTCTGGAAAGCTGCGACCTCTGGATGCGAGCACGCCGAGGTGGTGGACGACAACGGGCAAAGCGCGACGGTCGATGGTCATACCACCGGTCGCTTTGCGAGCGGGACGGGACCGACCGGCTACGACGTTCACGCACGCTCGGAATCCTGCAGGAAGTTCGCCACCTTCTTCGGCGCATCTCCTGCGTCACGAACGCGCTCGCCCGATCGTTTCGAATACGGAGCCAACCCCTCACCCTACGTCGAGCCTCCACCGGTCGAAGAAGCGCCGCCAGCCGGAACAAGCAGAAGGCCAAGCGCGGCTTCTGGTCGAAGGTGTTCGGCATCGAAGCGAGAGGACAAAGAAGAGACAGGACAAGGACGAGCAGTAGGAGCGCGCGCTTCTCGGTGCCACGCGCCTCCAGGGCGCGCGCGGCGGAGCTTCAGCGACGCCGTGATACGATGCGGATCGAAGCCGCTGTCTGCCTGCCTTTCAAAAGACGTCATTGGACACCGGCGACTCATCAGGCTTCTGGCGCGATCGGTGCGCGAGGATCTCCTTCCGCCAAGCCTGATTTTCGCTGGACCTTCCGGCGTTGGGAAGCGGCGCACGGCCATCGCCACGGCAGCCTCAACTGGCAGTCGCCAGTCATCGGCCGGGCCGGAGGCTCCACAGAAATCGAATTCGAGCGCGTGTGGCAAGTGCACTGGCGCTTGATGTCCACGAATCGCGCGTGGCCTTCGCCCGGAGGTTCTCGTCATCACGAGCCGGGCGACAGCGGATCGATCAAGACCGAAGCAGGTTCGACCGGCAATCGAGCGTGCTGGTTATCCGCCCATTCGAGGGCAAGCGCCGCGTCGTCATCATTGATGATGCCGATGCGTTGGTCTTGACGGCGCAAAACGCGCTTCTCAAGACAGCTCGAAGAACCACCTTCGCATCATCTGTCCATTTCATTCTCGTCAGCGCGAGGTCCGACGTCTTGCTGCCGACCGTGATTTCGCGTTGTCCGCGGCTTCGATTCCGGCCGCTCGGCACGTCGGAGTATCGCCTCCGCGCTGATCGAGCGCGGACACGGCGAGGCAGGGATGCCCGGGCTATTGCGATGATCCTCCGACGGAAGCCGCTGGCCGCGCGCTCGACATGGATGCCGATGAAATTCTCAGGCGCGGGCCGTGGCGCGACCGGGTTCTGGCGTTCGCCGGCGCCAGCCGGGATCCTGGCCGGCGAATCCCGATGGCGCGAAGACCTTGCTGACGAATATCGGTGGTGGGCCTGCGGCCGCAGACCGCGGGCGGCTATCCCTCGTGCGCTTCGCGCCATGGCGACGCTGCTCCGGGATACTGAGTTGATCGCGACGGGTGGAGACGTCGGAACGCTTGCCAATGCCGACCTTCGGCCCGCTTCTCGAAGAAACTCGGGCAGGTGTATCAGGGCGAGCGAAGTGCGCGGCGTTTTCGGCAATCGATCAGCCACTGGGGTGGCGATCGAACGCAACGCCGGCGTCAAGATCGTCGCCGATTGGCTGGTGTTGCAGTTGTAGGTGCTATTTTGGACGCTTCGAGTCCCGGCAAACTGGTTTCATGTCAAGCTGACACCACGGTCGGCAGAACACTGCAGGACGCACGTGCTGGAGCGGCTTTCCAGCGCGACGATCCCCGGCCCGGCGATCACGTCGTCGTTCAGTCCAGCCGGTCGGCTCTGGCGACTGTCGTTCGATCAGAATCCACACTTGAGCGACCGAGCGCCGCTCTGTATGACCGAGCTCGACCGCGCGGAGTCCGTCTCGCGACGCGGGAGGACCTGGCCGTCCGGTCCACAACGGCACCGCTGCTGAGCGCGAAGCGTATCGCCGCGTCGCTGCTCACAGATCCGCGGCTGCAGCCTCGGGATGAAACTCACGCGTCGAGCTCGCGCTGGATGGGATCGCGCCTCGTCTTCTATTTCACGGCCGACGGCCGCGTCGACTTTCGCGAGCTGGTGCGGGAGCTGGCAGAACAACCATAAACTT
>ERZ1370068.7054-contig-5998_pt1 | contig 56703 bp, 83 predicted proteins | sample MGYA00561227_ERZ1370068 | MGnify/ENA primary metagenome ERZ1370068 (study PRJEB38410, sample SAMEA6850437) | metagenome | study: Metagenomic assessment of the ecological functions of the soil: analysis of the soil microbiota associated with the... | reverse complement strand
AAGTTACGTATTGCTAACCCCCGGCGGCCCGGTGGACGACATCACTTTGCTGCACGGCCATTAACTGGACTGGTCAGATCGTCGTCGACTGGAGTGCGTCGCTCCTGCCCGAGGTACAGCAGCTTCGGTTCCGGACGCACCGCAGGCCGACCCGACTGTCGTTGGGGTCGCCCGGTCGGTGAGCCGGACCGCCGACGCGTGGGCTACGCCGCCCAGGTGGCCGAGCTGAGCAGCCCCACCACGGCCGCCAGCTACCAGATGCTCTACCGATTCGCCCACGCGGGCACCAATGCCGAGATGTCGGCCCATCGCGCGGCTCTGACCGCGCTGCGCCATGCCAGCGGGCGCGCTGACCGGCACGCAGTCCTACCTGGCAGTGAAACAGCTTGACGACGCCAACACGGGGCGTTCGTGCCCCCCGTCGCGACATTCGGCATCCTCGGGCTGCACTCCTGTCCGGTGCTGATCATCGGCGTGTCGTGTCAGCGGCGCCGTCGGTGCGGCGACGCGCCGGATCGGCATTCTCAAAGGCTCGGCTTCACGCCTGGGCAGTCGTCCGCGCCTACGTCGCCCAAGCGCTGATCCCCGCCGCAGTGGGCGCCGCCCTCGGCGTGTCGCGGTGGAACCTGCTCGCAGTATCTCCGGTGCTCATACGGCCGAGAACGCGTACGGCACGGCAACGCTGACGATCCCGTTGTGGGTCAGCGTTGCTGTGCCCGCCGTCCTCCTTGGCGCGGTCGCGATCGCGGCCATGGTTCCCGCACTTCGGGCCGGCCAACTGCGGGCGGTGGACGCGATCGCTATCGGTCGCACTCCGCGCGCCGGCCGGGGTCGACGGGCACAGCGTCTGGCCGGACGGTTGCCGCTCCCTCGTCCGGTGAGTTTGGGCGCGGCCAGGCTCTTTGCCCGGCCGGCTCGATCGGCTTCCCGTGGTCGCCGCCGTCGCCCTCGGCGCGGTCGCTGTCGCGTTCGCCGTCGGCCTCGGCGCTTCCGCTCAACACGCGTGGAGACCGGCCGGGAACTCGACTCGGCGGGGGCGGTCGTGGTCGGCGTCGGCGGTCCATCCAAGGGTGGGGGCGTCCACGCACCGGTCGGCAACCAGCCCACCGGTCAGGCCGATGCCGACGGCTCGTCGCCGCGGCGATCGCCGCGCAGCCTGGCACCCGCAGCTATTACGGCACGACTCTGAACGCAACTGCGTCGTCTCCGGGATCACCGGTTCGACCACCGTCATCGCCTATCAAGGTGACTCCGTCCTGGGCCACCCACCAGATGGTCTCGGGTCACTGGCTAACCGGCTGCCGAGTCAGGCCGTTGTGACCGGTCGGTTCCTCACCGCCGCGCGGCGCGCATGTCGGCGACACGCTGACCATCAGCGACTCCGGACGGTCCACCATCGGTGCGGCATTGTCGGTGAAGTGTTCTCGCTCAGCCGACGACGGGATGGATCTGCTGACCAGCACGACCACGCTCGCCGATCCTTGGCCTGGACGCACAGCCCGAGGCATTCAACGCTGCCGTCAAGCCTGGAACCAACCTCGGCCACTATCTCGACGAAGCTCAACGCCGCGCTACAACCGATCGGCGGCGAAGCCCGGCCAGAACGCAACGAGCAGTTCTGAGGTGATCGCCGCGATGGACGCGCTGGATCGCGCTGCTCACGATTCTCGCTGGTCGTCGTCGCCGGCCTGGGCGTGCTCAATAGCGTGGTGCTCGACACCCGCGAACGCGTTCACGACCTGGGCGTCTACAAAGTCCCTGGGCATGACACCCCGCCAGACGATCACGATGGTCCTCACCTCGGTCGCAGGAATCGGGCTGCGTCGCCGGCGTGATCGGCGCGCCCGTCGGCGTCATGGTTCACCACTATGTTCTGCCGATGATGGCCCACGTCACCGGCGAGCATCTGCCATCCGTCGACATCGCCGGTCTACCACCCAGCTCACGCTCGCGCTGCTCGTCCTCGGCGGGCGTCCTCATCGCGCGTCGCCGGCGCGCTGCTCCCCGCTGGGTGGGCCGGTGCTACGCCGCCGGCCACCGCGCTGCGCACCGAGTAAACGCGCCCTCCTTATAAGTCGATCCGGAGATCCCATGATGACTGTCCTGGATCGCGGGGCAGGCCGAAGTATTCGGCAGCGTCAGCGGTGGCATGTGATGTCGCGAGGAACAGTTGCTTGCGCCAGCGGCTCATGTCGCGGCTGTTGCCTCGATGAAGCTCGATGGTGGATAGGAAATACGTGACGTCCGAGTCGTCGCGGATGCCCTCGACGTCGGCGCGTCGCGGATCATCGAGAGCAACGGCGGGACGATCGGCTCGTCCATGTAGCCGAACCGAGCCGCCACGTGGCTGATGTGGTCATCGGTGTACCCAAGCGGGTCGATGCTCAGCCGTTGCTCGATCGGTGACATGCGGCACCGGCAGCGTTTCGATCGACAGCACGATGACGTACTTGTGCAAGACGTGGTTGTGCTCCACGTTGGCCCGCATCGCCAGCGGAGTCGTGTCCTTGCCGCGGTTGAGAAACACCGCGGTGCCTGGCACGCGTTGCAGCGGAGGCTGCACGGTCGGCAGAGCCGTCGATGAACGCACGCAAGCGGTCCTTCGTCGCGCTGGCGTAGCCGAGTGACCACTACGACCGCGCTGCCAGGTGGTGAACACGGTGAAAGCCACGATGCCGATCAGCAGCGGCAGCCACGCCCCGTGCACGAACTTGGTGAGGTTCGCGGCGAAGAACAGCAGGTCGACCGTGAGCAATGCGGCTGCACCGGGGATGATCAGCCAGAGTGGTTTGCCCCCACTGGATGTCGCGCTATGGTAGAAGTACAGCAGGGTGGTGATCGTGATCGTTCCGGTCACTGCCATGCCGTAGGCGTAGGCCAGGGCGGCCGAGCTCTTGAACGCGAACACGAGCGTGAGGACCGGCGACGAGTAGCAGCCCAGTTGATCCACGGAACGTAGATCTGCCCGATCGTCTTCTCTGAGGTGTGCACGATGCGCAGCCGGGGCAGGTATCCGAGCTGGCTGGCTTGCTGGGTCAGCGAGAACGCTCCGGTGATCACGGCCTGAGACGCGATCACCGTGGCCGCAGCGGCGAGAAACACCATCGGCAGGCGGGCCCCAGTGCGGTGGCAGGAGGAAGAACGGGTTGCTGCTAACGGCGAGGCGTGGATCTCCGAGGACGAGGGCACCCTGGCCCATATAGCTGAGCATGCAGGCCGGAAAGACGATCAGCAGCCACACTCGGCTGATCGGCGCTCGGCCGAAGTGGCCCATGTCCGCATAGAGCGCCTCCGCGCCGGTCACGGCGAGGACCACGGCCGCCAAGCGAAAAGAACGCGGTCGAGAAGTGATTCACGAGGAAGCCCAACGCATAGCTGGGCAGGAGCGCCCTGACGATGGCCGGATGATCGACGATTCCGCGTACCCCGAAGGCACCGATCGTCACGAACCAGATCGGCCATCACCGGTCCGAAGAGCCTGCCCACCCTTGCCGTCCCCAACCGCTGGATCAGGAACAGGCCGAGCAGGATGACCGCGGTGATCGGTACAACGAGCTCCGCCAGCGACGGGGCGGCGACCTTCACTCCTTCGATCGCCGACAACACCGAGATCGCCGGCGTGATCATGCTGTCGCCGAAGAACAGCGAGGCGCCGAAAAGGCCCAGGGCGGCGAGGATCAGTCGTCGTTCGCCGACGGCGGGCCGGCCGTCCACGCCTTATCAGCGTGATCAGGGCCATGATGCCGCCCTCGCCGTTGTTGTCCGCCCGCATGACCAGCAGCACGTACGTGATCGTGACGATGATCGTGACCGACCAGAAGATCAGCGATATGACCCCGTAGATGTTGTCCTTGACGACCGGCACCGGATGCGGGTCGCTCGGGCTGAAAACGGTCTGCACCGTGTAGAGCGGGCTGGTCCCCAGGTCGCCGAAGACAACCCCCAGTGCGCCGAGCGCTAGCGCGGCCCGCGCACCCGCGTGCTGATCGCGATGTTCCGCGCTCGACGCCGGCGCAGACAGCTGGGGCACTCACGAGACCATCCTGGCGGACAGCTCCTGAATAGCAATGGTCTGACGAACGAGCGACGAATTACGCACGCGCGGCGATTTGGATGAGGTTTCCGCAGGTGTCATCCAAGACTGCGGTCGTCACCGGCCCCATCGACAACGGCTCCTGGGTGAACTGCACCCCGAGGGCGCGTAGCCGCTCGTACTCGGCCTCGACGTCGACCACTGCGAACGAGGCAAACGGGATCCCGTCCTGGACTAGTGCCGCCTTGAACGGGCCGACAGCGGGATGGCCTTCCGGCTCCAGGACGAGTTCCGGCCCTTCTGGCGCCTCCGGTGAGACCACCGTGAGCCACCGGTACTCGCCGACGGGCACCTCGGTCTTCTTCTGGAACCCGAGCACCTGGGTGTAGAACCGCAGCGCTTTATCTTGATCATCCACGAAGACGCTCGTCAGATTGATCCGCACGACCGCCGCTCCCTTCCTGTCCGTGGGCCACCGCTTCGACGATCTGGCGCAGTGGCGACGTGTCGACGTGATGGAACTTGTACCGGCCTTCCCGCCTGGTGGTGACAAGGCCCGCGCTCCTCGAGCACCTCGAGATGCTGAGAGATGGCCTGCCGGGAGGAGCTGAGGCCGTGTTTCATTGCCAATCGGCCGCATATCTCGAACAGCGTCTGCCCGTCTCGTTGGATGAGCTCATCCAGGATCGCCCTCCTCGTCGGATCGGCGAGTGCCTTGAACAGGTCACCCATAGGCCCATGACCATAGGCAAGCAGCGACTTGCCTGTCAACGGAGCCGGGCGATCCGGCACCGGCGGCGAGATCAGAGCTCCACCAGAATGAACACGACGGCCGCCACTCCGATGAGCAGGACGAGCGCAACGATGATCGCGGGCAGGGTGCCGTCCGGCAGGGGCTCGTCGGCGGACAGCGCGCTGGCCGCCTGGCGGTAGCGGCGCGCGCTTACCTGCACCGCCGCCAAGGCCAGGGCGAGCGCCGCCAGGGCGATGACGGCGCCGATGATCCAGCTCGTGTTGGCGGCGAGCCGGGCGAGGAAGCAGGGCGCAGCCAAAGCAGGACAAGATGGATCGAGTCCAGGCCAGCGATGTCCGCTCGTTCTGTACTCCCTGATCCCAGATCTCCGACGGGTCGGAGCGCCCGGCATCGCTGCCGGTCATCGCCGCACCAGCAGCACGACGCGCAAAGCTGACGCCGACGAGGACCACGCCGTAGCCGAGCACCGGCGCGATGATCGGTGCCGGCAGCGGCTTGTTCAGTCGCAGGGCGCGTTCGCTCGCCATCCAGCGGCGATAGGCAAGCCCTCCGCAGGCGGCGCCGGTGAGCACGAGCAGGATCGACACAGCTGTGCGCAGAGCCTCGGGGAACTTAGTCACGAACGTGTCGAGCGAGATGCCAGCGGCGAGCAGCGCCAAGGCAGTGCGGATCCAGGCCAGGAACGTTCGCTCGTTGGCGAAGGTGAACCGCGGGTCGGGTTCCGTGCCAACACCGAACACGCTGTCGGGGCCAGCGCCGCCCGGCCTCTGCGGTGGTTCCGCTCCGTGAGTTTCACCAGCTCATCTCTCAGGCGTGGTCCGGTGCTGCCGCGACCTACTCCGCGATCATGCCTCCTTCCTGGCGCTTCTTCGCGCTATTCGATGCCGAGTCCGATCGTGCGGCCGGCCGAGGCCGCCCGGCCAGCCGTGTTCGCGGCGACGTCCAGCACTCGAGTTTCGCTCGTGCGGTAGTACCCCAGGGGCGGAAGGCCAATGCTCGGCTCATCAATCACGTTCCAGAATCGCCGGAGGTTGCGATATCACTAGGCGATGGCGAAACTCATCTACTCCGCGATCACCTCGCTCGACGGCTACACGGTCGACGCCGACGGCCATTTCGATTGGTCGGCACCGGACGACCAGGTGCACGCCTTCGTCAACGACCTCGAACGGCCCGGTCGGCACTTATCTCTACGGGCGGCGGATGTACGAGGTCATGAAGGTCTGGCAGGACATGCTCGAGCAGCCGGATCAGCCGCAGGTCGCGTGACGACTTCGCGCGCATCTGGCAGGCCGCGGACAAGGTGGTGTACTCGAGCACGCTGGACGCGCCGGCTACGCCGAAGACGAGGATCGAGCCGGTGTTCGACGCGCAGGCGATCCGGCGCATGAAGCGCGACGCGGACCGCGACGTGACCATCGGCGGCGCAACCCTTGCCGCGCACGCTATTCACGCCGGGCTGGTCGATGAGTGGCATCAGTTCCTGACCCCGATCATTGTCGGCGGCGGCACGCACTTCCTCCCGCCGGACGTACGGGTCGCGCTGGAACTGCAGGACGAGCGTCGCTTCGACAACGGGGTCGTCTATCTCAACTACCGGACCCGGCGTTAGCTCCGAAGTATCGCCGTTCAGCGCGCCGGGAGATCCAGGTGGCGCGCAGGATCGACGGCGTGGCGGGTCTCATCGGTGTACTCGTCAGTGACGGACGGAGATCCGAAGCCGGCATCGGCTAGCGCACGTCGAACGTCGGCGGCCCGGAAGAAGAACTGCCGATGCTGCTCGCTGAACGTATCGCCATCGCCTGGTCCGGTGACGTCGATCTGGGTGACGCAGCTGCGCGCCTGGAGGTCCACCGTGTTGGTGATGGTGAAGCTCTTTCCGTTGGCTTGTCCTGTGACGACGGGGTGAGATGCGCGCAAACGCCAACATCGCGTCCGTATGCAGGTCGAACGCCAGCCAACCACCCGGGCCGAAGGCAGCGGCCGACTGCTTCGAGCGTTCGCGCCGAAGTCTTCCAGGGTCAGGGTAGTTGAGGCCGTCGAATGGATACGGCCGCGTCGAATACGCCGCCGACCACCAGGTCAGGAAGGGTCTGCTGGAGCAGAACGGCGTCCGGGCCAAGCGCGCCGGCGGGCCCGGGCCAGCATCGGCAGCGAGTCGTCGACGCCGGTTACCTGATAGCCGAGCCTCGCGAGGGCGGCGGACATCAGGCCGGTTCCGCAGCACAGATCCAACACCGTGTGCACACCGTCCGGGTCGCCGCGCCACTGGTCATCGAGGTAGGCGGCCCAGGTGTCGTGGCGATGGGTCGACCACGATCTCGTCATATACCCCGGCCAGCCGCGAGTAGGGCTCTGCCACGGCACGGAGCCTTGGGTGCAGCCTTGTTCAGATCCCTAAGATCTTGGCCTTGGCTGCTGCGAACTCCTCATCGGACAGCACTCCCTGGCTGTGCAGTTGCGCCAACTGCTGAAGCTTCGCCATGTCGTCATCCTCCGGCGCGCTGGTGCGGCGGGCGCGGCTTCCGGCGCGGCTGGCTCGGCCTGCGCCTCCTGCTCTTGAGCCTGTTGGTCGTACTTTGAGGCCTGCCGCCGGGCGACGCGTCCGGAAACAGCGGTGGCCGTACCCGCGACAACCGCCGTACGGGCGGCCATGCGTAGCAATCCCATATCGTGTTCTCCGTTTCGTGAATCGCGTGCTAGGTACTAGCTCGCCGCGACGACGGCTTCGACCACATCAGCAGGAATGCGGATTTGGTCGATCACGACTAGCGTCAGCGTGCCCGACACGCCTCGATCAGCCTTCGTCGCCCAGATGTTTTCGAATGCGATCACCAGCGCCGAACTGTTCGGCTCCAAGTCCTCCGGTCCAGCTCGTCGGCATCCTCCGGGCCAAGCGCACCGGGCTGCACGACGTTGATCGCCAGGTAGCCCGGCCCGGTCTCCGCATCAACGTCAGCCGCCTTGATGGTGGTGACCACACCGTCAGTGTCCTTGCTGACGAACAAGAGGTCGATGATGCGGATCGTCGAGTTGTCGACCAGCTCCATCAGCGCCGGAGCGATGCGACCGCTGAACTTGTTACCAGGAAACCCGACAATCATCACATCTACCGGGCAGAACCCCATAACGCCTCCTCATCGAGTGCCACAGCCGGATCGGATGGGCAGACTGCGCCATTTCCATCTTTGCAGCCCGTGGAACCATCGCATCACCCGGCTGGGGATGAATCCGCGCCTCGAGCGTCCATGAGGCCGTCGCTTAGGGACGTGATGCGAGCGCTGCTGACCGCAGGTAGCGGTCTAGGTCTCGCGCGTCCAGTGCGGGCGGCGGAACATGCGTCCGAAGCGATCATGCAACGACGAGCCGAAGTCTGCCGATGGGTGGACATCAAAAACGTGGGCGGCGTGCGGCTCACTCAGGCCGGCCACCTGCTCGTCGGTTAACCCGCACTGGACGTGAGTTGTCGTGATCTCCTCGATTTGATCGCGGTCGACAAATCTGAGCCCGGCATCGGTCGCCACGACAATGCCGTCAAAGAGATCCTCCGACGGAATCTCGAGGACGTGCTCGACGCCGCCGAACTCTCGCCCGGATGCCGATAACACAGGTGTGCCCTTCTCCAGCGCCGAGTACGCAATGGGAATTGAGTGCCATCCGTTGTCACGCTGTCGCCCCTGACATGATTCTCTCGGCCCGCGCCTGGACCTTCGCTATCGGTCATTGTCGACGCTACCTCCGACCGACGTGCACACTCACGTTTCCCGTTCGGCGGTGAGGGCCTTGAGTGCTGAAGCATCGGCGGAGGACAGCCGGGACATTGATTGTCTCACGGCCGATTCAGTAAGCGCCGGATCGAGCCCCCGGCACGGAACTCGGCGGACTCGGTAGCCAAGGGGCGGGTCGGAAGCTCGTGGAGTCTCCGCGGATGGCCCACCGCGCCGCGCCAGCGCGGGACAAAGGTTGGCGTTTGGCGATGTATTTGATCCGCAACCCGCTCTGGCAGATTCGGCGTGGCCGCCATGGTCGGTGCGTTCGTGTTCCAGGCGCTCGCGCTGTACTCCGGCCGATTGTCGGTGGTGCAGTCGATCCTGGTGACCGAGCTGGTGTTCTCGTTGGTCATCGGACGGCTGTGGCTGCGACGAGAGGTGGTGCTTGCGGCACTGGGCCTCGGCCGGGGTGACCTCGGCCGGGCTCGCCGTCTTCCTGGTGATGTCCGAGCCGGAGGGTGGCCACCCAGGGGCGACCGCGCAGGCCTGGCTGCCCGCGCTGCTCACGACCGGCGGAGCAGCAGCAGTATGTGCAGTGCTGGCTGGCCGCGGATCGCCGATGCGCCGGGCCGCGCTGTACGCCACCGCCTCGGGGATCGTCTGGGCCGCCCTGGCAAGCTTCATCAAGTCGGTGACCGACACACTCGCCGCAGACGGCATACCCGCCGTATTCGCTCGCGGGGCCGTGTACGGCGTTGGTCATCGCCGGAATCGCTGGAACACTGCTCACACAAGCAGCCCTTCACTATGGGCCGCTGGCGATATCCCAACCGTTTATGGTCATCGTCAATCCTTTGGTCAGCATCATCCTCGGCGTTTGGCTCTTACGGCGAACACTTCACCGGCGGTACGACGAAGATCGCGATCGGTGCCTTGGGCTTCGCCGCAATGGTGATCGGCGTCGTGTTCCTGGCGCGCACATGCGCCGTCCTTCGCGGCAGCCCCAACCGAGTCAGCAATCCACGGCGTGACGGGTCGACCGCGTGCGCGGCGGCCGTTCCCGGCCCAGTGCTGTTGATCGCCCCTGGGTGGCACGGACGATGGTCACGGGCATGTCAGTTGCCGACTTTCCTCGGTACCCGCTGCTGTTCGGTCCGGAGCCCGGCTGCATCCGCTGGACCGGCTCAGCGATTACCTTGGCGGGCCCACGGATCTGGGCCAAGCGCGAGGACTGCAACAGCGGGTCTGGCCTACGGCGGGAACAAGACTCGAAAGCTGGAGTACCTGGTGCCGGACGCGCTCGCACAGGGCGCGGATACGTTGGTGTCGATCGGCGGGATTCAGTCCAACCACACCCGCCAGGTGGCGGCCGTGGCCGCGAAGCTGGGCCTCAAGGCGCGACTGATCCAAGAGAACTGGGTGGACTGGCCGGACGCGGTGTATGACCGGGTTGGCAACATTCTGCTGTCGCGGATCATGGGCGCGCAGGTCGAGCTGGTCGGCCGCCGGCTTCGGCATCGGGTTCAAGGACAGAGCTGGGAGAACGCCCTGGAGGAGGTGCGCTCCTCCGGCGGCACCCCGTACCCGATCCCGGCCGGCGCGTCCGACCACCGCTCTGGGCGGACTGGGGTTCGCGAACTGGGCCGACGAGGTCCACCAGCAAGAGCAGCAGCTCGGCGTCTACTTCGACACGATCATCGTGTGCACCGTGACCGGCAGCACCCACGCCGGCATGATCGCCGGGTTCGCCGGACAGGACCGGCCGCGCCGCGTGCTCGGCATCGACGCGTCCGCGAAGATCGCCGAGACGCGCGCCCAGGTGGAGAAGATCGCCCGCAACACCGCCGAACTGATCGGCCTCGGCCGCGACCTGCGCGACGACGAGATCACCGTGCTCGAGGGCTGGGCCGGCGAGGCCTACGGCATCCCGGTCGCCTCGACACTGGACGCCATCCGGCTGACCGGCACGGCTCGAGGGCATCATCCTGGACCCCGTCTACGAGGGGAAGTCCATGGCCGCCCTCATCGATCTCATCCGCGCGCGGCGACATCAGCAAAGACTCCACCGTGCTGTACGCCCACCTCGGCGGCCAGCCCGCCCTCAACGCCTACAGCGCGCTGTTCCGCACGACCTCCGATCGAGGGCGAGATGAACTTCAGCGATCGTCGTTATCGCGCGACAGGTCCAGATCGCGCCGCAGCATCTTGCGCGCGGTACCGAACGTGTCCGAAGACGAGACTTCGGCGGCCGTGCGATAGAGCTCGCTGTTTTCGCGAGGTGCCTGCGTCACCACACGGATCATCGGAGGCAGGTATGGGCACGATCACGACCACCGACGGCACGGAGATCTTCTACAAGGATTGGGGCTCGGGCCAGCCGATCGTGTTCAGCCATGGTTGGCCGCTGTCGGCCGATGACTGGGACACGCAGATGCTGTTCTTCTTGCAGCACGGCTACCGGGTGATCGCCCACGACCGGCGCGGACACGGCCGCTCGACGCAGACCGGCGATGGTCACGACATGGACCATTACGCCGACGACCTGGCCGCGCTGACAGCGCATCTCGACCTGCATGACGCGGTTCACGTCGGTCACTCGACCGGTGGCGGCGAGGTCGTGCACTACATCGCCCGTCACGGCGAGAGCCGCGTCGCGAAGGCCGTGCTGATCAGCTCGGTGCCACCGCTCATGGTGCAGACCGAAGCGAACCCCGGCGGTCTGCCCAAGAGCGTGTTCGACGACCTGCAGGCGCAACTGGCCGCTAACCGTTCGGTGTTCTACCGGGCGTTGGCCGTCCGGGCCGTTCTACGGATTCAACCGCCCCGGCGTGGAATCATCCGGAAGCGATCATCCAGAACTGGTGGCGCCAGGGCATGATGGGCGGCGCGAAGGCGCACTACGACGGCATCGTCGCCTTCTCCCAGACCGACTTCACCGAGGATCTGAAGAAGATCACGGTGCCCGTGCTGGTGATGCACGGCGATGACGACCAGATCGTGCCCTACGCGGACTCCGGACCACTGTCCGCGCAACTCGTCCAGAACGGGACGCTGAAGACGTACCCGGGCTTCCCGCACGGCATGCCAACCACCCAGGCCGACACCATCAACGCCGACCTGCTCGCCTTCATCCGGTCTTGAGGTAGACCAAACCGACGCCGTCCGGCGCGCACCGGGAGCGGCTCGCGGAGAGTGTCGTGCTGCCCCAGGCTGCGTTACCAGGTGTCCGAGCTCGCGGGCGTAGGGTCCACGTAAATGGTGTGGTTGACGTCCCAGTCAGTCGGACTGCTGATCGTGGGCTGCCTCGCGATCGCGGCGCTGGTGGCGATAACCAGCCGACTCGTAGCGCGGGCCGTGATTCCGGAGACCGCAACGCGACGGTGCGCACGCGATCTCGTCGCCACTCATGTCTCCGCTGGGCGCGGCCGTTTGCGATCCTCGCGGCGTTGACGCTCGCCAATGAGGCCGGATACCTCAGCTCGGCGGAATCGATCGTGAGCAGCGAGGCCGGTAATGCGGCGCGTCTGGCGTGGGCGGCGACTTCGCCCGGAGTGAATTCCGAGCCCATCCACGCTGCGCTGCGTGCGCTACCTGAGCGCGACGCGGACCGACGAATGGCATGGTTCGAGTGCCGCCCTAGGGAACGATCCAGCGACCGCAAAGCGCCGTCGCTGACCTGGAGAGGCGGTCAGAGCGGAAGCGGTCAAGCCCGCGATCGGCACGCCCACCAGCACCGAACTCCTGGCCTCAATCGACGCGCTCACCGCAGACCGCCGGGAGCGCCTCGCCGCGGCATCCAGGAAACTGCCCGGCTTTGTACGTGATCACCCTGGCGATCAGCGGGGCCGCCTTGATTGCAAATGCCGGCGTACTCACCATGCGCGTCGGTCTTCGCAGTGCGCTGATCATCGGCGGGCTCACGGTGGTGATCGGCCTGAGCATCGCGCTCATACTCGCCCTCGGCACCCTGGCGAGGCCCGATCGTCGTAAGCGGCCAACCCATTGACTCCGTTATTCGCGACCTCACCACCGGCTACTTTCACTCCTGAGATGTCCTGCGCCGCCGAATTGACTGAATGAGTCCGGCGATCCAGGTGTGCGCTCGTAAGGCTCACGCGCTCAGCGCGTCGGCCCCGTCCTGGATGACACTCTGTTCACTTCGAATTGCCGTAGCACCAGTCTGGTAGCTAACTTGGTGAGGGCACGCCGAGTTTCCGGCGTGCCCGGCGATGGGGGCCGCGTCATTCGAAGGTTTGCCGCGAGCTACGGTCCGCCGGGCCGGTTTTCGACGGCCCGCGCGGTGTTGTCGCTGGTCCTCTCAGTGGTGGTCATGGCGGCCATCGTCGCTCATCAGCGTCCCGGCCGAGCCGCGGATCGGCGGCAGTCCCAGAAGCGGCGACTGCCACCGCGGAGTCAAAGCAACGCCATTGTGGCTGCCGCACAGGGCCAGCTCGGCCTCCCCTATTGCTTCGCCGGAGGGACATCAACGGCCCAACGATCGGCCGGGATACGGCGTGCACCGGCAACATGGTCGGATTCGACTGCTCTGGCCTCGCGCTCGTATGCGGTGTATCAGGCCACCGGCATCCTGCTGCCGCACTACTCGATAACGCAGTACACGAATGCGAGCGCTTACGGCGGTGTCCGGTGTCCGAGGGCGCAGCTGCTTCCAGGCGATCTGGTGTTCTTCACTGGCGCCGGTCGGGCCGTCACCCGGTCACGTCGGGGTGTACATCGGGAACGGCCAGATGATCGATGCGCAGCAGGATGGCGTGCCAGTGGCCATCCACCCACTGCAGAGTGACTACGTCGGGGCCGTTCGGTACTGGAGTGGAGCAGCCACCACAGCTCCCACATTGCCGAGCGACAGCACTGTGCACGTGGTCAAATCGTCGTCCGGGCTCGTCCTGCACCGGGTACTACTCGGATACCGTGCCGCCGGCCACGATCCGCGTCCTGCTGTACGCGGTGCACACCCGCGCCGGCCGGGGCTCGATTCCGATCGGGATCGTCACCGTCCCGTTCCGCGACTATGTGCGTAACGTCGTGCCCAGCGAATGGGCGCCCTGGTGGCTTCCGGCGTCGCTGCAGGCCGGAGCGCTGGCCGTCAAGACCCGCGGCTGGTACTGGGTGAACCACTTCGGCGGATACCTCGACACCCCAGACAATTGCTTCGACGTCACCGACGACACGCAATTCCAGCGCTACATCCCCGGAAATACCACGACGGCCACGGACGCGGCCGTGAACGCCACCTGGCCAGTGCTCGCCCTGCAAGCGCGGAGCGATCTTCCCTGCGAACTTCCGAGCGGATCTCCAGCACCGTGGGCGAGGGCTGCGGCGTGGCTGTAGACGGGACGACGCTCAGTCAGTGGGGCACCCAGGCGTGCGCCAGCCAGGGCATGTCGGCGGTGCAGATGCTGACCCGCTACTACCGTCGACGTCTTCGCCGGTGCGCCGCAGGCCTCAGGTCGGAGCCGTCTACGACGCACAGGGCGGATACCACGTCTTCACCCGCGGTCCCGACGGCACCCTGCGGCACGCTTGGAGCGGTAGCGCGGGGTGGCACCAGCAGAAGCTCGGCGCAGTCATGATCGGCGCTCCGGCAGTGAGCTACGCGAACGGTCGATATGACGTCTTCGTGATCGGCGCTGACGGCGGCAACCTATCACCGCTCCGCTACGGCCAACGGCTGGAGCGCCTGGAAGCGCATCAGCACCGTGCGCCTCGCCGGTGGCGAATCCGTCGTACGCGACCCGGCCGGAAACTTCCACGTCTTCGGCACTGATTGGCTGGGCGCGCTGTGGCAGATCTCAGGCAGCGACGCCCGATGGTCCGCCCAGGCCCTTGGCGGCGTGGTTCTCGGTAGACCCGCCGTCACCTACGCCAACGGGCGCTTCGACATATTCGCCGACGGGGTGAACCAGACCCTGCATCAGAAGTCCTACGTCAACGGGCACTGGACGGCCTGGACGCAAATCGTCAACCGCCCGTTCCGAGCTGAGTTGAACGCAACGGTCGACGTCAACTGGGATCTTCCACCTCTTCGCCCCTCGACGCTGCCGGCATGTTGTGGAAGGTGTCTGGTCACGCCAGGTCCTGGAGCGTACAGAGCCTTCGGCACAAGTCCCGTCCGTCGTGGGCGTGACCTACCGGCCTGGCCGCTACGACGTGTTCGCGGTCGACCACGCTGGCTCGGTGGCCCAGACGACATACCCGGAAGCCGGCTAGCGTCACGCCCGCTCGATGCGCGGACGCTGCGCCGCTTGGCTCGGCGCGGCACGCTCCGTGGATCTCGAGCCGGTCAGCGTGGCTCGATCCGGAAGACGGCGACCTTCAGAGCACCCTTCTCGAACGCCTCAGGGGTCGGCGCATCGACAACGCCTTACGAGCAGGGCAATGCTCTCGCCCGTGGCAGGGTGTGCGTATGGGAACTCACTCGCGCGCCGGGTAACAGTCGAGCGCATCGCCCCAGGACGCTTCCAGCCACCAACGACCGCGGCGGCTCGGTCGTCATGGTCAGCGACGGGGGCAGCGACCTCACTCCGGTCGAGCTGCTCCTGGCCGCACTCGGCGGATGCACCGCGATGGACGTCGATGCGTTGACCGTCTCGTCGAGCCGAGCCGGAGGCGTTCGGAGGTGATCGTCGAGGCCCAAAAGGTGCGCGACGAGCTCGGCAACCGTCTCACCGACATCGTGGAGCGCTTTCGCATCGCCTTCCCCGACACCGACGGCGGCGCCAGCGCGTGCAGGTACTGCCCGACATGGTGGCCAAGTCGCACGACCGTCTCTGCACGGTGGGTCGCACCGTCCAGGTGGGCGCACCTATCGAGACCCAGATCGAGCTTCCGTCGGGTCCGCAGGCAGCGTCGGAGGCACCTTGTCATAGCGGTCAGCTGAACTCGATCCTCGGATGACGCTCACGCAGTTCCGGGCGCTGGTCCTACTGCGCGACGCCGGCACCCTCAAGGCCAATCAGCTCGCCCGCAAACTCGGTACCAGCGCCTCCTCGGCGACGAGGCTAGGAGACCTGCTGGAAGTGGAAGGTTTGATCCGCCGGTTCGCAATCCGGACAGCCGCCGGAGGTACTCACAGATGACGCGGAAAGGCGAACAACTGGTCCGCCGGGTCATGGACCGTCGCCGCCTCGATCTGCGGCAAATCCCGAACACCATCCAGGCGGCGGATCGGCTGTCCGCAGTCAGCGCCATGCAGCTGTTCGCAGAACGGCAGCGGACGCACGGCATCCACCTGCTCGTGGAATGGCCGGTGGCGTGACATTGGGGCTCGCCGGAGCTCACCTCGTCAGGGCTCGACTCGCTGACGAGGCCATCCCATGACCAGTGCGGATGCGCAGGCCGTCTGGGACGTCATCTGCCGACCGGTGATACCGCGACATCGTGGTCGTCGTCGCCCAGGTGATAGTCATGAAGCACCCGCCGGAGCGCTCATCGCGGGCCAGACTGGCATCTATCAGCGCCTGATCGAAACAGGCGACGGCGCGCCGGTCCATCTCCTCGTGTGGCCGTTGCCGCTGTGCATCCGCACGACGGCGGTCTCGTCGCCAGCGACGCTCGTGTAACTCGCGGACCGCCCAGCGCCTCGGCCCAATACGCAGCCAGCCGCTGGACGTGATCGGGATGAAAACCATGGCTGAACGCGTGGCTGACCACCTCGTCGTCCATCACCCGGGCATGCCACGCGCCCCGCCAGGCGGAGCTAACGCCTCGGCGCCACCGGCGGCCTCGAACACGGTCTGCACGATCCAAAGGTCCCATGGCCCCACCGCGCTCGCCGAAAGGCGACCGGAGGCCCTGGCGGTGGCTGAGCGGGCCTAGTGTGCCGCCGTGAGTGGGCTGCTCGAAGCGTGAGCGTGGAGGTGGCTCGCATGCACGCCGCTTTCCGCCCGCGGCGGTAAGCGCGGCGACGGGTCCCGAGTGCATGCCGGAGTTAGGCCAGGATCGGCAAGACGTCGCTGCTCGGCACGACGAGTCGAGGTGGCCCGCGCCGTCGGCTACGCAGTCTGACCGGCGTCGGCGGCGGAGCTCGAGGTCGAGTTTCCGTACGGCGTGGGCACGTCAGCTCTTCCTACCGTGCGCTCGAACGGCCAGATGCATCGTCATTGCTGTCCGGCGTTGCCGCTCCGGCGAAAGCGGTGTTATCGAGAAGCAGGGTCAGCCGGGTCGCCCGAACGAGCAGCAGCGGCGCGTTCGGAGGTGCTGGACGCCCTGTTCTGGCTCACTGCGAACTTGTCCGCTACCCAACCGTTGATCTTTGTAGTCGACGACACGCACTGGTGCACGGCCCATCCTCCGCTTTCTGTTGTATGCGAGCCGCCGCCTGGCCGGCTTACCTGTCGTGCTGGTCAGCGCACGGCGTCCCGGCGAGCCAGGAGGCGACGAATCGCTCCTAGCACACCCCGCTACGGAGGGAAGCCCGGACGTCTTGCGTCCTGAAGGCCTGAGCGTTGGCGCGGTGGCCGCGATGCTGCACACGGCCCCTGGCGAGACGCCCAATCCATCGTTTACGGCCGCTGTTCACTCTGCTACGGGTGGCAATCCGTTCCTCGTCGTCGAAGTCGCAGCATCTCCTCGGCAACGAGGGATCCGGCCGACCCGCGCATCCGTGGCGGGTCTGACCTCGATCGGATTGGAAGGCGTTGCAGCAGTCGATCTGCACCGGCTGGCCAATCTTGGGCCTGGCGCCGCTGCGCTGGCGCGGGCGATCTCGGTCTACGGCGGCAACGTCGAGATCGGGCATGCTGCCGAACTTGCTGGGTTGTCCCGGCCGACGCGATACAAGTTGCCGAGGCGCTTGCTCGCGTCAAGATAATCGAGATGAGAAGCGTCTGTCGTTCGTGCACCCGCTGGTACGAGCAGCGATCTACGCCGACATGGCCACGCTCACCAGAGCCGACGGTCACGCGCGCGGCGGCGCGCATCCTCGCTCGTGACCGCGCGGACGAGGACACCGTCGCAATCCACCTGCTGGAGGCGCCGCCCCGCGGCAATGCCGATGTGGTCGCGCATCCTCTGGCCGCCGCCCGGCAAGCCGCCAGCCAGGGTGCGACCGACGTCGCGGGGTCTTACCTTCGGCGCGCACTCGCAGAGCCGCCGCCGCCTCGCTCAGCTCGGAGTCATCCTGCGCGAGTTGGGTGCCGCCGAGCTGGCCGCTGGTAAACCGGTGCTGCTGCCGAACGGTTAGCAGCGGCGGCCCGAGACGACCGATCTCAAGTCGCAGATCAGCATCGTCCTCATGCGTCGCCACGCCCTCGTACTCGGCGATCGCATTGCCGAGGCCGTGCCAATAGTCGATCAGGTGGCCAACGATGCCGATACGGCGGCCACTTTGCGACCTCCTGGAAGCGCTGCCGTTGGCGCCGGACAGCTCGACTTCCAGGTGGTCCGTGGCCGCCTGGGCCAGCAGGATAACGAGATTGTGGGATCGGGCTACCGATATCCGCGTGACCGAACCCGTTAGCCCTAGCGGTCGCCGCATCCACGAGCGCGTTTGCCAATCGTCCGCTGCAATTGACCACTGCCCTGACCGATCGTGCGATCGCCATGCTCGGGCATGCACATCCACAGAGTGATTACACGGTTGAGGGTCAGGATCGTTGCGGCGCTCTTCGTCTCCGAGCGTTATGAGTTGGTGCACGAGCTCACGACCCGATGGCTCGATGACGCACGCCGGCGCGGCTCGTGCCGAGGTTCATATCGATGGCGACGATGCGCCTGTTTGCTGCGTATGCACCGGCGCGCGCTCGCGGGATGCGCAGGTGGATGCTCGAGACGCGCTTGAAGCGGCTCGTCTTACGGTCACCAGTTCGGGTCCCCGGCGCCGTCGCCGTCTTGCTCAACCCGCTGATCGAAAGGAACATGTTCGACGAAGCCGAACAAATACCGTCCGACACCAGAGTGCAGGAACTAGCACGGCAACTCGTCGGCCTGGGGTTGGGCGGCGCTGCTGCTGCCTGCCCGGCCCGCGGGCGCATGCGGCTTGCCGAGGGGCGGACATCGCTTGCCCTTGCCGATCTCCTGCGTGTGGCGACCGACATTCAAGCGACGCCAATCGATCCCCGCCCTCTGGTCATGGCGATCGAGGCAGCGCTTGCCCTGGCAGCGTTGGGAAGTCACGAACGCGCCGGTGTGCTCGCCGAGCAAGAGCTAGCCTCGCCCGTCAGCTCAACACATCGCGAGCGTTGGGTGTCGCGTTGCGGGCGCGCGGGCTCGTGGCCGCAGGCCGCGACGGTCTCGCTCACCTCACCGAGGCGGTAAATGTCCTGGCCGGCTCGTCGGCGATCCTTGAGCACGCGAGGGCGCTCTTGGATCTGGGCGCGGCGCTGCGTAGATCGGGTCGCCGGGCGGACGCTCGCACGTTGCTGTATGACTCCGCTTGATCGGGCCAACCAATGCGGCGCTTCGGCACTCGCCGCACGGGCAAGCGAGGAGCTTCTCGCCGCCGGGGCACGGTCACATCGATCCCGTCGACCGGACCGGACGCGCTGACGCCGAGTGAGCGCGGATCGCGAGGCTCGCAGCAGACGGCCACAGCAACCCCGAGATAGCACAGGCCCTGTTCTTGACCCGGCGCACCGTCGAGACCCGACCTGACTCACGCCTATCAAAAGCTGGGCATCAACTCACGCGAACGGCTCGCCGATGTGCTCGAGTCACGTACTACGCCGCCCGATTAAATCTCGTGGTAGCTCCACGATGCTCTCGGATGAGGTGCTGTCGACACTGCTGAGATGCACAGCATGGAGTCAGGCACCAAACGCCTGGAGAGCATCGTCGGCTTCCACATCGACAAGGTCGCCGCGGCGGCCGGTAATGATCCGGACAGCGTCTCCGGCTTGGAGAATCTGGACACTGACGTGCCGCCTCCGACCGAAGCGATCGAGGCGACTCGCGCCGCGATAGGTACAGATGAGGCGAACAGCTTGGTTGCCGTTCAGCGGCCTCGATGATCTCAAATACGCCGTCGCCAGGCACATCGTCAGACGCGGTGGCCCGCGCTACGACGCAAGAAACATCGTCATCACCTGCGGCGAGGGCGACGCGATGCTCGATGCCCTGTATTGCCTTCACCAACCCGGGCGATGAGGTCTTGGTTACCGACCCGACCTACGCCGGCATGGTCAACCGAGTCCGCTTGGTCGGAGCCGAGCCGCGCTTCGTGCCATTGTCCCCGGCCACTGGTCGATGGCGAATCGGATGTCCAGGCCCTCAGCGCCGCCGTTACCGAGCGCACCCGCGCCGTATTCCTCAACAACCCATCGTTTCCGAGCGGTTGGGTCGCCAGCTGCGATGAGTGGGACGCGGTCGCCTCAGTCTGCCGTGCGCGCGACATCTCGGCTGGTGTACTGGGCAGGCTTCGAAGGTGTCCTGTTCGACGGTCTGGGAGTCATTCATCCGGCGGCAGCCGACAGAATGCGCGATCGCACGGTCACGATCGGCGCGGTTTCTCTCGAGCAGCGGATGATCGGCTGGCGCGTCGGCTGGATCGTGGCGCCTGACGACATCGCCGACCGGGCCGCAACCGTGCACTCTTACAACGGGCCTCGTCGCAAGCGGGTTTGCTCAAATCGGAGCTCGCGCCGCACCTTCGACGCGCCTGACGACGGACTGCACACGGCAAACGCGGAATGGCAACGTCGCCGGCGACGAGATGCTGCGCAGCTCGACGGCCTTCCAGTAGTCGCACCGTCGGGCGCATGGTCGATGCTGCTCGACGTCTCATACTCGGCGTCGATCCGATGCACATATCTGCCCTCCTGCTCAAGCACAAGGTCGCGGCGACCTCATGGTTGGCTGGGGTGACCATGGCCGGTCGCCATGTGCGGTTGGTGTTCAGCAACGAACCGGTCGAGCGCCTCAAGGTGCTCGGCGATCGGTCCGCAGCGCGCTCACAGAGGCTGGAGCATCAGGACTCGGCTGACATCGCCAACCGGTAGCGAACCGCGCAACGCGGTCGACAGCCCTGCAACCAGCACAACACTCCCGGAGTAGCGCTTCTCCTTAATCCCGACCCGATGTCGCGGCCGGGTCGAACGATAGCTTGCTCGGGCGGACGTTCTAAGGTTCGACTACGGAGAACGAAAGGTGATCATGTGCCTCCCGACTCTGCACGAGCTCGGCTTTCGACCCGGATGGCCCAATCCCCCGTTCGCCTGGCACTCGAGTGGCGACGTCTCGCCGCCGCTGCAGTGGGGTGGTGTTCCGGGACGGGACGGTCGAACTCGTCCTGCCGTTGACGATCCCGACGCGCCGATCAAGGGCAGCTTCGTCCATTGGGTGTTGTACCGGATCGCGCCGAGCCGCTCCGGCCTCGTGGAAGGCGAAAGCCCGGCTGAGGCCCAGTCCGGCCCTAACGGCTTCGGCCGGCCTGGATACCCGGGCCCGCGCCGCCTGGCCGGCGATCCGCCGCACCGCTATGTCTTCCGGCTACTCGCCGTCGACGCTCCGATCGAGGTCACGGGCCACCCGTCGTATAAGCGAGGTCGAGGCGGCCACCGACGGCCACGTACTGGCGACCGCCACCCTCGTCGGAACCTATCGATCCTGATCGCATGGCCGTTAAGCGCAGCGCCGGCCTTCTGCTGCTTCCGGCGGCGATCCGCGCTCGAAGTGCTCCTCGCTCATCCCGGCGGCCCGTTCTGAGCCGCCGCGACGCGGGCGCCTGGTCGATTCCCAGGGCGAATATGACGCGGACGAGGCGCCACTCGCCGCGGCGCGTCGGGAGTTCCTCGAGGAGCTCGGCCTGCCTGCCCCCGATGGGCCGCTGATCCCGCTCGGAGAGGTCCGGCAACCGAGCGGCAAGCTGGTTACCGCCTGGGCGGTTGAAGCTGATCTCGACCCCGACCGCAATCGTCCCCGGGACATTTGAGCTGGAGTGGCCGCGCGGCTCGGGCCGGATCCAGACAATCCCCGAGATCGATCAGGTCGCTTGGTTTCCGCTGGACGAGGCGCGGTGCTGCCTAGTGGAAGGACAGCGGCCGTTCTTGGATCGCCTTCCTCGCGATCGGCATCGATATGCATATTCCGGTTGTCAGGACCGCGAAGAATGCATACCGATCGGGATCTGGCCGGGGATCAGCCGTGATCAGCCGAAGATCCTGCGGTTCGACCTCGCTGGGCTGCCCATCGTCATCGGCCCAGTTCGCTGATGTTCATCCGGCGACGGTTGAACGCGCGGCGGCTCGCCTTCCTGCTTCGGGAAAGTTCGGCGGATACGGAGCATCGCCGCGGCCTGCGGTCCCGCTCATCTCGATCGGCCCAGTCCAGCAACGGTCTGATCGACCACACCGCCTCGTCGATGCCGTCGTGCAGATCGCCGTAGTCGGGCGAAACGACTCCGGCATCGTGGCTGATGGTGAAATCCTCGCGTCTCCACATCCGGGCAGCTCCTGACCAGGTCACCGGCGCCGATCACCGGTACCCCACGGGCCTGCCGTGCACCGAGTAGGCAGACGCGATCGTGCGGTCGCGAGCGTTCTGGTTGTAGTCGACGAAGATCGCCCGGGTGCGCTCCTCCTTCCACCAGGCTGGTGGTGACCAGATCCGGTAGCCCGACGTTCGATCTCGCGGGCGAAGGCGAGCGCAGCTCGTCGGACCTCGCGGAACCCGAATCGTGGCTCGATGCGCACGTAAACGTGGATGCCGCGCGACCCCGACGTCTTGGGCCAACCGACCGCGCCCAGCTCGTCCAGCGTCTCGTGGACGATCGCCGCGACCTGCTTGGCCTCATCCAGGCCGGCTCCGGGCTGCGGGTCGAGGTCGATCCGCAGCTCGTCGGGATGCTCGGTGTCGGCCCGGCGAGAGTGCCACGGATGGAACTCCACGGTGGACATCTGTACCGCCCACACCACGCTGGCGAGCTCGGTCACGCACAGCTCGGCGGGCTGACCGGCCGGACGGGAACTTCACCTCCGCGGTCTGCACCCACTCAGGAGCGCCCTTGGGCAGCCGCTTCTGGTAGATCTTTCCCCGTCCACGCCGTCCGGGTAGCGATGCAGCATGCACGGCCGCTCGCGCAGAGCCCGCACGATGCCGTCGCCCACAGCCAGGTAGTAGTTGACGAGATCGAGCTTGGTCTCGCCGCGGGTACTGAAGTACACCCGGTCCGGGTGGCTGACGCGCACCGTCCGCTCTCCGACCGTGACCTCGGTGTAGGGCGACGCCATGACGCGACGGTAGTGCCCGCGAGCGACCTACGCTGGAATGGTGCGCACCGACGAATGGATCCACGAAGAGCCGGATGAAGCCGCGCCGGATCCCGGAACTGGACTTCGCCTGGGGCCGCACGGCCAACCCGAACACCGCTGACGGCGAGCTGCAGAACATTGCCGCCTTCAGCGGCTGGCCTGAGCCGGCTGTCGGGTCCCCGGCGCACCGCGGCCGTCGTCGTCGTGTGGCTCATCCTGACCGGCTTCGCGCGTCGCAATTGCCTATCGGTGTGATCGGCATCTTCCGAGCTCTGACCGACGTCGCCTAGACGAGCAGACCTGGCGCCGGCGTGTCACGTCGGAGTCTCGCCACGTACCGTCGATGCGCATGACGGAGACCGACCGAGCCAACGTAGCCAAGACCGATGAGCAATGGCGGGCCGAGCTATCGCCCGAGGAGTACGCGGTGCTCCGGCGCGCGGCCACCGAGCGGCCGTTCACCGGCGAGTACACCGACAACAAGCGAGTCGGGGTGTATCGCTGCCGCGCTTGTGGCGCCGAACTCTTCCGCAGCGAGGCGAAGTTCGATTCGCATTGCGGCTGGCCGAGCTTCTTCACACCACTTGCGGGCGACCGGGTCATCGAGCGGGCCGACGACAACCTCGGCATGCGGCGCGTCGAGGTCATTTGTGCCAACTGCCACAGCCATCTGGGCCACGTGTTCGAAGGCGAGGGTTACGGCACTCCCACCGATCTGCGCTACTGCATCAACTCGATCGCGCTCACGTTCGAGGAGGAAGCACCGGCCGAGACTGCGTGACGTCCGTCAGTCTGACCTCGCCGTTACGGTGAGAGCTATGCCGCTGCCTGGTCACCGACCGCCTCTGCTGCTCGAACTCGACCTGACCGAACTTCCGATCTCGCCGGGCGCGGACGACCCCCTCGCGCGGTTTCGTGCCCGCGGACACCATCAGCTGCGTCCGACCTTGCGCGCGCTGCACGATGCCGCGGCCGATCGCCACGTCGTCGGCCTGATTGCGAAGGTCGGCGCATCCCTGCCCTGGGCGGCAATGCAGGAACTCCGCCTGGGCGTCCGGGCATTCGCCGCGAGTGGCAAGCCCACGCTGGCCTGGGCGGAGAGACTTCGGCGAAGAGGTCCGGCGGCATGGCGGGGTACGTGCTCGCGACCGGTTTCGACGAGATCTGGCTGCAACCCGGCAGCGGAGTGGGCCTGCTCGGTGTGGGGTAGAAACAACCTTCGTCCGGGGCGCGCTCGACCGGCTAGGCATCGAGCCGCAGCTCGAGCAGCGGCACGAATACAAGAACGCCGCTGACCTCGTGCTCCGCACCGAATTCACCGAGGCCCACCGGACCGCCCTGGATCGGCTCGCCGAGTCGATCTTCGCCGACGCGGTCGGGGCGATCGCCGACGGGCGGCGAATGGACGCCGCCCGAGTGCGCGAGCTCACGGATACCGGCCCGCGGACGGCCGCCGAGGCGCGAGACGTCGGGCTGGTCGATCGGCTGGGATACCGCGACGAGGCCTACGCCGCCATGCAAGAGCGGGTCGGCGCCGACGCCGGACTGCTGTTCGCCGACCGCTGGCGGCCTCGCCGGCGGCCGCGTGTCCTGGCGCGTCGGAGGCGCCACCTCGCGCTCGTCGAGGCGCGCGGGGTGATCGTGTCCGGGCGCACTCGCCGAGGCGCGACCGGACGCCAGATTGGCGCCGACTCGATCGGGCGCGGCGTTGCGCGCCGCGAGGAGCGACGACCATGTCGGCGCGGTCGTGTTGCACGTCGACTCCCCGGCGGCTCGGCCGTTGCCTCCGAGACGATCTGGCGCGAGGTGTGCCGGGTGCGCGAGAGCGGCAAACCCGTCGTCGTCTCCATGGGCGTCGCTGCCGCCTCCGGTGGTTATTTCATCGCCTGCCCGGCCGACGTGATCGTGGCGCTGCCCGCGACATTGACCGGATCCATCGGGGTGTTCGGCGGCAAGATCGTGGTGCGTGAACTATTCGACCGGGTGGGGCTGAACACGGGAACGGTTTCCCACGGCGCCCGATCGCTGATGTTCTCCTCCCGACGGGGCTTCAGCGACGACGAGCGCGAGCGGCTGGCGGCCATCATCGACGGGCTCTACGACGACTTCGTGGCCAAGGTTGCGCAGGGCCGAGGCCGCTCGGTTGCCGAGATCGACAACATCGCCCGCGGCCGGGTGTGGACCGGCCGCGACGCCCTCGACATCGGGCTGGTTGACGAACTCGGTGGTATGCGCGACGCCGTCCGCATCGCTCGCGCCCGGGCCGACCTGCCGGCCGACGCGCCGGTCCACGCCGCGGTGCGCATTTCGCCGTGGGCCAGGCTCGGACGCCCGAAGAGCAGCGCGGACCCCCGAGCGGCGCGCAGCGTGCTGTTGCCGACGACTGCCGACATCGCGGCCATGCTGGGCCTGCCGACGACGGCTGCTGCTCCGAATGCCGCCGATCAAGATCCTCTAATCAGGGGCGGCGCCATCTCGCAGCATTGTCGCGCAGCTCGCAAACGATCTCCCGGATGGGGTTACGGCAACACCGAGACGATCTCGGCCACGCTGCGCCGGGTGCCGGTGTAGAACGGCACCTCCTCGCGAACATGCCGTCGGGTCTCGGACGACCGCAGGTGCCGCATGAGATCCACGATGCGGTGCAGCTCGTCGGCCTCGAATGCCAGCACCCACTCGTAGTCTCCGAGCGCGAACGCAGCAACGGTGTTCGCCCGGACGTCCGGGTAGTCGCGCGCCAGCTGGCCATGCTCGGCCAGAAGCGCTCGGCGTTCGCCCTCAGGTAACAGATACCACTCGTAGGAGCGGACGAACGGGTAGACGCATACGTAGCGTCGCGGCTCCTCTTCGGCCAGGAAGGCCGGGATGTGGCTGCGGTTGAACTCGGCCGGGCGATGCAGCGCCATGACCGACCAGACCGGATCGAGATGTTGCCCGAGGCGCGTACGCCGAAGGCGGCTATAGGCGTCCTGGAGTGCCTCAGCCGTCGGGGCGTGCCACCACACCATCAGATCGGCGTCGGCCCGTAACGCGCTGACGTCGTAGGTACCGCGGACCGTGATGTCTTTGGCGGCCAGCTGCTCGAACAGCGCCGCAACCTCATCGGCGAGGGTCGGCCGATCACCATCGCCTATTGGTCGTTCGACCCGAAATACCGACCAGCCGGTGTACCGGATGACCGTGTTCAGTTCGCGGGCTTTCTTTCCGTCGACCATGACCTCATTGTCCCGTGTGAGCAAAGGCTGCGCAGGCCTGCGCGGCGGCTGCGTGAGCGGAACCGATGCAGGCCGGGATGCCGAGCCCGTCGTAGGCGGCGCCGCACACAGCCAGGCCGGGAACCGCCGCGACCGCCCGCCGGATGCGCGCGATCCGGTCGAGGTGGCCGATCCTGTACTGCGGCAGGCCGCCGCCCCATCGCGTGACCAGGGCGTCTATCGGAGCGGCTGTGATGCCCAGCAACGTACGCAGTTCACCGCGAACCAACACGACCAGTTCGTCGTCCGAGCGCTGCAAATCGCGCGTCTCGCCGACGCGCCCGACCGACGCGCGGAGCACCGTCAGCCCGGGTGGCCACCCGGGCCACTTCTGCGATGTCAGCGTGATTCCCTTGACGGCCAACCCTCCCGGGCGCCGACGAGCAGCCCGCTTCCCGGCGGCAGCCGGACGTCGAGATAGGCCAGCGTCACGATGGCGACGCTCGCGGTCTCGATCGCGGCCAATTCCGCTGCCGCGCCCGGCGCGACCGCCCGCAAGACGCCGGCGGCCTTGGCCGGCGGAACGGCAACAATGACCGCGTCGGCGGCAACGCCGCTCCGTTCGCGGCACCGGGCCGCAGTCGAGCGTGAACCCTCCGGAGTTCCGCCGGATCGAGCGCACGGTCACACCAGTGCGCACGGTGAAGCGTCCGGATGCGGCGAGCGCGACCGGGAGCCGGCCGACGCCGCCGGTGATCGCCGCGAACACCGAACCAGCCGCCGAGTTTCTGGCGCTATCACCGGGCGCGGCGGCGGCGCGCGCTGCGGTGACGAGCGAGCCGCCGCTCACGCAGTTGCGCCGCCAGGGCCGGCAGCGCCGCCTGCAGCGAGATCCGGTCGGCTCGCCCGGCGTACACACCGGCCAGCAGCGGCTCGACCAGCCGATCGACGACTTCGTCTCCGAGCCGATCCCGAACCAATTGACCGACGCCGATGTCTCCCACCAGTGGCGGCAACCCCGGCCGCGTCGGCTCGACCTCGATGGCGGACAGCGACGAGGCACTGAGCAGGCCGGATGCCCGCGCGGCCGCGACGTCGAACGGAACGCCCATCAGCGTTCCCGCCGGGAGCGCGTGCAACGCTCCCAGCTGCGTAGACGGACGCGGAGGTCGTCACCGCATCGACCAGATCGTCACCGAGACCTGCGGCCCGAGTGAGATCGAGTGCCTCTGGCCGCCGAGTCAGCATGGCTTCGGCGCCGACGTCCACCGGCTGGCCGGCGACCGAGGCGACGCGAAGCTTGCCACCGACCTGCGGTGTCGCTTCGAGCACGGTCACAGCGGCCGCGGGAGCTACGATGGCAGACCGACCAGGCCGCGGCCAGTCCGGCAATGCCTCCGCCGACGACCACGACATCCACGTCAGTCGGTCAGCTCCTTGACCAGCGCGACGACTCGAGTCAGCACATCGGGATCGGTCTCGGTAGTACCCCGTGGCCGAGATTGAAGATGTGCCTGCCGGCGCAGTGCCCTTCGGCCACAATGCGACGCACTTCAGCGTCGACAACCGGCCATTCCGCGAGCAGCAACGCCGGGTCGAGATTGCCCTGGACCACGGCGCTCGTGCCGATGCGCCGCGCGGCCTCCGGCAGCGGCACCCGCCAGTCGACGCCAACCACCTCGGCACCGGCGGCCCGCATCAGCGCGAGCAGCTCGCCTGACCCTACGCCGAAGTGGATGCGCGGCACGCCACGCCCAGTGAGCGACTCCAGGACGGCCCGGCTGTGCGGAAGCACGAACCGCTCGTAATCAGCGGCCGACAACGCCCCGGCCCACGAGTCGAACAGCTGCACCGCGGCGGCGCCCGCGTCGACCTGGACCCTCAGATAGGTCGCGGAGATGGCTGCCAGCCGGGCCAGCAGCGAGTGCCACAGCGCCGGCTCGCCGTGCATCAGGGCCTTGGTGCGGGCGTGCTCGCGAGACGGACCGCCCTCGATCAGGTAGCTGGCGAGCGTGAATGGAGCTCCGGCAAAGCCGATGAGGGGCGTTGCGCCCAACTCGGCCACGAGTGCCGACACCGCCTGGCTGAGATACGGCACCTCGCTCGGTTCCAGCGGGCGGAGTCGATCGACGTCGCTCATCGTGCGCATCGGCTTCTCCACCACCGGACCGACGCCGGAGACGATGTCCACGCCGACTCCGACCGCCGCGAGCGGGACGACGATGTCGGAGAACAGGATCGCGGCATCGACTCCGTGCCGGCGCACGGGCTGGAGGGTGAGCTCAGTGATCAGCTCGGGGGTCCGGCAGGCCTCGAGCATGCTCGTTCCGGCCCGCGCCTGCCGGTACTCGGGGAGCGATCGACCCGCTTGCCGCATGAACCACACCGGTGGCCGAGGCCCGGGACGCCCGGACGCAGCTCGCACCAGCAGCGAGTCCGCCGCCGCGTGCGGGGCATTCGTCATCACGCCTCATCGTGCCATGCCGTCGCTATCGACCTCGGGGACGGCGAGCCTCCTAGATTCAGCCCGCGGGCTGTGCGAGCGTCATCGAGGTAACGACGGACCAACCACTGGAGCACACGATGGACGGGATGGAGCAGATGGTCGACGACGGCTACCTGACTGCCCGGTGTGCGGTGGGCCGTGCCCGGCCGAGATTCCCGAGTGCGGGGACGGTCACGGTCCCGATTGTCCCGACGTTGCCTGCGCCCGCTGCGGAACGGCCCTCTTCTTCGACCCGGTCCTGCCCCGCGCCACCCGTCGGCCCGCTCGCCGAGCCGCCTGATCCCGCCCCCGCCCATGGCATCGAGTACCCCTGTCTCCCCGGCCGCTGACCGTGATCACGCCACACCGGCCGCGATGAGCAACTCACCCAGCGAGTTTCGCAAGGCTGTGGAAAGCCTGCGGCGCACGCAGGTGCGCCCGGAGATCCGAGTCGAACCGATCCGTCCGCCGCAGCGCCTCGCCCCCTGGACCTACGCGCTATCCGCCGAGATCCCTAGTCGTGACGGCGGCGAGCTGGCCACGGGTCGGCTCGTCCTCCTGTACGACCCGGACGGCGTTGAGGCGTGGGACGGCGTGTTGCGACTGGTGGCCTTCGCATCGGCGGAGATCGAGCCTGACATCGGAGGCGATCCGCTGCTTCCCGAAGTGGGCTGGAGCTGGCTGACCGGTGCGCTCGCCGACCGAGCCGCAGCGCACCGCGCGGCCGGAGGAACCGTCACCCAGACGACCTCCACGCGGTTTGGCGACCTGCACGGGCCGCGCACGACCGTCACGCTCGAGTTGCGCGGGTCGTGGACGGCTGACTCGGCGGATCTGCGTCCCCACCTGCTCGCTTTCGCCGATCTGCTCAGCATGGCGGCCGGATTGCCTCCCGAAGGAGTGGCCGTCCTGCCCACCGCGTGATCATGGCCGACGACTCACCCGCGGCCGCCTCGGGCGAGTCTGGATCACCGGCGGAGAGCGGCGCCCCGCTGCTGCGGGAGCCGGCCGACGGGGTACCCGACCCGATCGCGACCGCCGCCGACTTGGCTCGGGCCGCCGCAGCGCTCGCCGCCGGCTCCGGCCCTATCGCCGTCGACGCCGAGCGCGCGTCGGGCTATCGCTATAGCCAGCGGGCCTATCTGGTCCAGCTGCGACGCGCCGGGACCGGCACTGTGCTCATCGACCCGTTGCCCATCGGTATTCGCGGCTTTGGGCCGCTCGCCGACGTCGTCAACGAGACCGGAGTGGATCTTGCACGCCGCTCCCCAGGATCTGCCGTGCCTCGCCGAGCTCGGACTGCGTCCGGCCCGGCTGTTCGACACCGAACTGGCCGGCCGGCTGCTCGGCGACGAGCGGGTCGCCCTCGGCACGATGGTCGAGCAGTGGCTTCGATGTGCGTCTGGGGAAGGAGCATTCGGCGGCCGACTGGAGCACTCGCCCACTCCCCGTGAGTGGCTCGCCTACGCCGCGCTGGACGTCGAGTTGCTCATCCCGCTGCACGAGGTCCTCGCCCGCCAGCTCGCAGATGCCGGGAAGGTGGAATGGGCAGCCGAGGAGTTCGAGGCGATCCGGGCCGCGCCGCCCGCGGCGCCTCGCGACGACCCATGGCGTCGCACATCCGGCCTGCACGCGATCCGAACCCGCCGGGAGCTCGCAATCGTCCGATCGCTGTGGTACGCGCGCGACGCGTGGGCCGCCGAGCGGGATGTGGCGCCGGGTCGGTTGCTGCCGGATTCGGCCATCATCGCGGCCGCGCGGGCCAATCCGAGCGGACCGGCTGAACTTACCCAGCTGCCCACCTTCCGGGGACCACGGCAGCGCCGCGCGATCTGGCCGCTGGTGGAATGCGGTTGCCGAGGCCTTGGCGCTGCCCGACGACGATCTGCCCCAGCTGGTCAGCCGTACCGACGCGATGCCGCCAACCAGTCGTTGGCGGGAACGGGATCCACAGGCGGCCGCGCGGCTTGCCGCCTGCCGTCACGTCGTCTCGACGCTCGCAGCACAGCACCGGGTACTCCCGCAGAACCTGCTGGCCGGAGACATCGTGCGCAGGCTCTCGTGGGAACCTCCGGATCCCCCGGACGTGACCGGCGTGCGCACCACGTTGGCAAGACATGGCGCGCGACCCTGGCAGATCGAGCTCACGGCTGCAGCCGCCTCAGCGACGCGTTGACCAAGGCACGGGCCGCCGACCCGACCGCCTGACCGCCTGCCGCCGCTGCCGGCCGCGGTGCGGCCTTGTGTCTGGCCTGGATCAGCTGGACCAGCTATCGTCTATGTTACCGGTGAGTAGCTTTTCGAGGAGCACCCAGTGGGCACACCTGAACCTCGCGCGCTGCGCGATGTCGTTTTCGTCGACGGCGTTCGGACGCCCGTTCGGCCGGGCCGGGGAGAAGGGCCTGTACGCCGAGACCCGGGCGGACGACATGGTCGTCGCCGTCATCCGAGAGCTGCTCCGCCGCCACCCGATATCTGCCACCGGAGCGCATCGATGACGTGGCGATCGCGGCCGCCACCCAGATCGGCGATCAAGGGCTCACCTTGGGCCGGATCGCGACGATCCTCGCCGGACTCCCCGCAGCGTGCCGGGCTACTCGATCGACCGGATGTGCGCGGGCGCCATGACCGCGGTGACCACGCTCGCCGGCGGGATTGCGTTCGGCGCGTACGACGTGGCCATCGCTGGTGGCGTCGAGCACATGGGCCATCACCCGATGGGCGAAGGCGCCAATCCCAACCCACGGTTCGTCGCGGAGAAGCTGGTGGACATCTCGGCACTGTCGATGGGTGCGACCGCGGAGAATCTGCACGATCGCTTCCCAAACCTAACCCGGGAACGGGCCGACGCCTTCGCCGTGGCCAGCCAGGCCAAACTCGCCAAGGCATACGCAGACGGCAAGATCCAACCAGACCTGGTGCCGGTCGCGACCCGATCCACCGCGCTGGGATGGGGCCTCGCCACCAAGGACGAACCGCCTCGCCCCGGGAGCACGGTCGAGACTCTTGCTGGGCTGCGCACCCCGTTCCGGCCCCACGGACGCATCACTGCCGGTAACGCCGCTGGGCTCACCGACGGGGCGACGGCCTGCCTGCTCGCCGCATCCGACGTGGCCGTCGAGCTGGGGCTGCCCAGCCGGATGCGCCTGGTGGGCTACGGCTTCGCCGGCGTCGACCCCGAGGTGATGGGGGTCGGCCCGATTCCATCCACGGAGAAGGCGCTGCGGGCAACCGGACTGACCATTGACGACATCGGCCTGTTCGAGCTGAACGAGGCATTCGCGGTCCAGGTGCTGGCGTTCCTCGACCACTTCGGCGTGGCCGACGATGATCCACGGGTGAACCAGTACGGTGGCGCCATCGCGGTCGGCCACCCGCTTGCGTCGTCTGGTGTACGCCTGATGATCCAGCTGGCTCGCCAGTTCGTCGACCACCCTGAGGTGCGCTACGGCCTTACCGCAATGTGCGTCGGTCTTGGACAAGGCGGCAGCGTGATCTGGGAGAACCCGCAGTACAGCGGAGCGCGTTCGTGACGGCGACCGACAGCCTCGTATTCCCGGACGAGATCGTCACCCAGGCCCTCGTTCGCTATCTGGACATTCCTGGTCTGCCGGGTGAGTTCGCGCTCATCACGCTCGACAACGGGCGCGATCACACCCGGCCGTCCACGCTCGGGCCGGCCGCGCTGTCGAGCCTGGCCGCGGCACTGGACGAGATCGAGGCTCACGTCCCTCGGGTGACCGCCATCGGGGTGACCGGCAAAACCCTTCGTCTTTGCCGCCGGTGCCGACATCAAGGGGATGGCGCTGATCCGTGAGCGGGAGCAGGCCATGCAAATGGCCCAGCTTGGCCATCAGGTATTCCGGAGGTTGCTCGACAGCCCGGTACCGACATTCGCCTTCCTCAACGGCGCGACGCTCGGCGGCGGTCTGGAACTCGCGCTGCATTGCCACTATCGAACGCTCGCAGCCAGCGTCACCGCGATCGCCTTCCCGGAGGTGTTCCTCGGCATCCTGCCTGGCTGGGGCGGTACGCAGCTCCTGCCGCGGTTGATCGGACCGTCCGCTGCCGTCAGGGTCATCATCGACAATCCGCTGAACCAGAACCGCATGCTTCGCGCGGATCAAGCGGCGAAGCTCGGCCTCGTGGACGTTCTGCTGTCCGACGCCGATTTCCTCGCCGAGTCGTTGCGGTGGGCGGCGCGCGTCGTCACCGGCGAGGTGACCGTCACGCGGGAGAGCCATGCGACCGACGACTGGAACCATGTCGTCGAGGCGAGCCGAGCGGGCCTGGATCTCGCGACTGCACGGCGGTGCCCCGGCGCCGTATAAGGCGCTCGAGCTGATCGCGCAGGCTCGCACTGCTGACCTCGACTCCGGCTCCGCGGCGGAAACCGACGCGGTTGTCGACTTGGTGATGAGCGACGAACTGCGGGCGGGACTGTACGCGTTCGACCTCGTCCAGAAACGGGCCCGACGTCCGGTCGGCGCGCCCGACACCGTCACTCAGCCCGGCCCGTGACCAAGGTCGGCGTCGTGGGTGCCGGCCTGATGGCCAGCCAGATCGCGCTGCTCCTGGTCCGCCGGCTCCTGGTCCCGGTCGTCCTGACCGACGTCGACCAAGGCCGCCTGGACCGTGGCGTCGAGCCAGGTGCATCAGGAGATCGGGCAGCTGCACGCGAGAGGCCGGATCGATACGGACGCCGCAAACCGGCTCACCGCACTTGTGACGGGATCGCTGTCGCTGGACGCGTTCGCCGACGCGGATCTCGTCCTCGAGGCGGTATTCGAGGATCTGGCGGTGAAGAAGCAGGTCCTCGCCGATGTGGAAGCTGTGGTCACGCCGGACGCGGTGCTGGCGACGAATACGTCCTCGCTCTCGGTCAGTGCGATAGCCGCGGGCCTCGACCGGCCCGAGCGGGTCGTCGGAATGCATTTCTTCAACCCGGTGTCGGTGATGCCGCTGCTCGAAATAGTCCGAGCCGAGCACACTGGCGACGCGGCGTTGGCAACCGCGTTCGCGGTCGGTAAACAGCTGAAGAAGTCCTGCGTGCTGGTCCGCGACCGGCCCGGGTTCGTGGTGAATCGGCTCCTCGCCCGGTATCTCGGCGAAGTGCTCGCCGCCATCGACGAAGGCACGCCGATCGAGGAAGCTGACCGGGCACTCGATCCGCTCGGACTGCCGATGAGTCCCATGACGCTCTTGGCGCTGGTCGGACCAGCCGTTGCCTTGCACACGGCGGAGACGATGCACGCGGCGTTCCCGGATCGGTTCGCGGTGAGCGACAACGCCCGCCGGTTGGTCGAGTCCGGCAAGTCCGGGTGTACCTGTGGGACGGCGGGACACCGAACGTCGACCCGGAGGTGCGGGCGATATTCGAGGCTGGGATCGGCGCCGAGCACCGGTGATCAGGTCCGCGAGCGGGCGCTCGCCGCGCTGGCGTCGGAGATACGGATCATGCTCGACGAAGGTGTCGTCGCCGCGCCCCAGGACGTCGACCTGTGCCTGATTCTTGGGCGCGGGCTGGCCATTCCACCTGGGCGGGGTCACGCCGTTCCTCGACCGTTCCGGGGTGTCCGAACGGGTAACCGGCGCCCGGTTCCTGCCGCCCGGAGTGGCGTCAGTCCCTGCGTGACGTCAGCCCGTCCGGCGGGAGGTGTCAGCCCGTCCGGCGGGCAGGCTCCGGCACTCCCGAGGGATCGGCGGTCGGCGGCGATCCATCGCGATAGCGGCCGCGCGTTCCGGCCCCGGCAGTTCGATGCGCATCGCGAGGCCTCCGAACGGCGGAGCGGCGGCTTGCAGACGCCCGTGGTGCGCATCGACGATCAGCCGGACGATCGACAGGCCGAGTCCCGACCCGCGAGTGGCCGTGCGGGCTCGGCCGAGTGCCGCCCCGGCGAAATGCCTCGAACAGCGAGATCGACCTCGGTCGGCGGGATGACGGCGCCGCCGTTGGCTACATGCAGCCAGGCGCCGCCGCTCTTCTCGCCGCAGCTGATCCGAACCCAGCCTCCGGTCACGTTGTGCCGAACGGCATTCTCGAGCAGGTTGCCGATCAGACGGTCGAGCAGGCGCGGATCGCCCACAGTGCGGGCTGGCGAAACCTCTTGCTCGATCGTGATGTTGCGCTCCGCGGCATCCCGCTGCACTCCCTCGAGCGCTGATGGCACCAACGTGGCGAGATCGACTGGCTCACGCACCTCCAGCTCACCGCGGACGCCGGCCTGCAGCCGGGCCAGCGTCAGCAACGAACCCACCAGCCGCTGGGCCCGGTCGGTCGCCTGCTGGACGACCTCACCCATCCGGCGCAGCTCCTCGGACGACGCGTCGGGGTCGGACAGCGTGACGTCCAGTTCGGTGCGGATCACCGACAACGGGGTCCGTAGCTCATGGCTGGCGTTGGCCACGAACAATCTCTGGCTGCCGAAGGCGGCATCGAGGCGGGCCAGCATCTCGTCGAAGGTGTCCGCCAGCCGGCGCAGCTCGTCGTCCGGACCACCCAGGTTGATGCGCTGGTCGAGCGTGTCGGTCGACAGCTGCTGGGCAGTGTGTGTGACCTTGGCGATCGGGCGAAGGGCCTGCTTGGCCAGCAGGTAGCCGCCGAGGGCACCGATGACGACGACCAGGACGAAGAAGATCAAGCCGGTATGCAGCACATAGTCACGGGCGTCTTGCCGGGCCTGGGTGACGAGCCCCTGGCTCGGGCCGGAGTAGATCAGCTGTTGATCTTCGGTGATCCGTGACCGTGCCTTGGTTGGTACCGAAGATGCCGAGATTGCCGACTGCCCGATCGAGCAGCAGCAAGGCCAACACCAGCAGGGACACGCCGACGAGCAGGACCAGTCCGCCGTACAGCAACGCCATGCGGATGCGCAGCGTTGGGCGGAAGATCCTCACGGCACCGACCCGGCCTCCTCGTCGTACGGCACGCGCGCGCCGGGATCTATGCGATAGCCCGAGCCCACGACGGTGGCGATGATGGGAGGTTCGCCGAGTTTTCGCCGCAGCGTCATCATGGTGACCCGGACGGTGGTGGTGAACGGGTCGGCGTTCTCGTCCCAGACCCGATCGAGTAGCTCCTCGCTGCTGACCACAGCACCCTGCGCGGTGAGCAGTGTCTCCAGTACCCCGAACTCCTTCCGCGTCAGCTCGATCACCTCTCCACCGCGGGTAACGATGCGGCGAGCGGAGTCCAGCTCCAGATCGCCCGCCGTCAGCACCGGCGGTGCCGCCGGTGTCGTGCGACGGCCGAGCGCGCGCACCCGCGCCACGAGTTCGGCGAACGCAAAGGGCTTGGCCAGGTAATCGTCCGCACCGAGAGCCAGCCCAGCCACCTTGTCCTCGACGGTGCCGCTCGCGGTCAACATCAGGACTCGGGTGAGCACACCCTCGTCGGCCAGCCGCCGACAGATGTCGTCGCCGGACATGCCGGGTAGATCACGATCAAGTACCACGACGTCGTACCGGGTCAACACCGCTTTGCGATAGCCGTCATCTCCGTCGATGGCGATGTCGACCGCCATGCCTTCCCGGCGGAGACCACGGGCCACCGCCTCGGCGAGCTGCACCTCATCCTCGACGACGAGTATGCGCATCGTCAGCCTCCCCTTTCGGCGTGATAGTTGGATCCGGCTGCATCGTCAATCGGTGGTCATTCGGTCGACTGCTTCCGAGTCCAGCCGATCCGCGTCGGCCCGCTCCACCTGAGCGGTCCACTCTACGATCCGGCGTCCGATGTCCTGCGCCGTGAAACCCACCTCGGTTCGGACCTCGGCGACCTTGCCGTGATCGAGAAACGCCACCGGAATGCCGACTCTCACGAGTTCGGTATGTCGATGCCCGAGACGCGCAGCGCCTGGGCCACTCGCGCGCCGACCCCGCTGGCGACTACGCCATCCTCGACCGTACACGACCAGACGGGCGGCCCGCGCCAGATACGCCAGCTCACGGGGATCGGCTTGACCCACCTCGGGTCGACGACCCGGACGGTGAAGCCGGCCTCGCGGACCCTCGCCGCCGCGTCCAGGACCTCGTACGCGAGCGGCCCGATCGATACGACGAGCACGTCCACGCTGGCGTCGACGTCCGGCTCGGCCAGGACGTCGACCCCGCCGATCTGTCGGATGGGCGGCAAATCATGGCCCAAGGGAGTTTTCGGGAACCGCACGACAGTCGGCCCGGCATCGTCCTCGATCGCCTCATCGAGCGCCATCCGCAGTGTCGTCTCGTCGCGAGGCGCGGCGATCCGCAGCCCAGGCACGACTCCCAGGATGGCCAGATCCCACATGCCGTTGTGGCTCGGCCCGTCGTCGCCGGTCAGCCCGGCCCGGTCGAGGACGAAGGTGACCGGTAGCCGATGCAGCGCGACGTCGAGCAACACCTGGTCAAAGGCCCGGTTGAGGAACGTCGCATAGATGGCAACCACCGGGTGTAGGCCGCCGGTCGCCATGCCCGCGGCTGACGTCACGGCGTGCTGTTCGGCGATTCCCACGTCGTAGAAACGGTCCGGGTAGCGCCGCGCAAACGGACCGAGCCCGGTTGGCTCGCACATCGCCGCGGTGATCGCGACGACATCGTCACGGGTGTCCGCGATGCGCAGCAGCTCGTCGGAGAACACCCCGGTCAGGTCCGGCCCGCGGTCGCCGTCGGCAGAGCCCGTCGCTGGATCGAAACCCCGCGACTGGTGCATCTGATCGGTCTGATCGTTCTCGGCCGGCGGATAGCCGTAACCCTTCCGGGTCACCGCGTGCACGATCACCGGACCGTTGAAGCCGCGCGCCAGCCGGAGCGCGTGCTCCACCGCCGCGACGTCGTGCCCATCCACCGGTCCGACGTACTTCAGCCCGAGGTCCTCGAACATTCCCTGCGGCGCAGCATGTCCTTCATGCCGCGCTTCATACCGTGCAGCGCCTCGTAGAAAGGCGGCCCCACGACCGGCACCCGAGGGAGGTTGTGCTTCACGCTGCCGAGCACGCGCTCGTATCCCGGGCGCAGCCGGAGCTCTGGCCAGGTGCTGGGCAAACGCGCCGATCGTCGGCGCGTAGGAACGGCCGTTGTCGTTCACGACGATGACGACCGGCAGCTGTGCGACGGAGATGTTGTTCAGTGCCTCCCAGCACATGCCGCCGGTGAGCGCACCATCACCGACGATGGCGACGACCGTCCGACGTTCCCCCGGATCGCGAATAGCCTTGGACAGCCCATCCGCGTAGGACAGGGCCGTCGATGCGTGCGAATTCTCGATCCAGTCGTGCGGGCTCTCCGCGCGACTCGGGTAGCCGGAGACGCCGCCTGTCTGCCGCAGCGTGGACATCCGCTCCGCGCGCCCGGTCAGGATCTTGTGGACGTAGGCCTGATGACCGACGTCCCAGAGCGAGGGCTCCGGCCGGCGAATCGAAGACCCGATGCAGGGCGATGGTGAGTTCGACCGCCCCGAGATTCGGACCAAGGTGCCCGCCGGTGCGGGAAACCGTCTGAATGAGGATGTCGCGGATCTCTTCCGCCAGCACCACCAACTCGTCGGCGGACAGCGCCTGCAGGTCCCCGGCGAACCAATGCGATCCAACACACCAGTCACGCGCCGAGCCTACGTGGTCTCTCCGGTGGGAGTCAGGATGGCTACGCACTCGACGTGGTGCGTCATCGGGAAAGCGTCGAATGCCCGTAGCTCGGCCAGCCGCCAGCCGGCGTCGCCTGCCGCCCGAACGTCCCGAGCCAGCGTCGCGGGGTCGCACGATACGTAGCCGACCGCGCGTGGCTCGGTAGCGACGATCGCGCGGATCACGTCGGTGCCGGCGCCGGCCCGCGGTGGGTCGAGCACGACCAGATCCGGGCCGACGCCGGCGGCGTGCAGGCGGGTGATGGTCGCGGCCGACACCCGGTCGTGCCACACGTCGACCCGGACCGCGCCGACCGAGCGGAGGTTGTTTCGCGCATCGGCAGCAGCCTGCCGCGATCCTTCGACGGCGACAACCCGGTCGGCTCCCCCACCGCCTCGCCGAGGAGCACTGGCGAACAACCCTGCGCCGGCGTACAGGTCGAGGACGACATCGCCAGGCTGCGGCCGCAGTCCGGACAGAATCGCGCCGACGAGCGCCGGCGCCGCGCCCGGATGCACCTGCCAGAAGCCGCCCGCGTCGACCTCGAAGTCGTGCCCGCCCACGTGATGAATGCAGCCGAGCCGGAGCCTTCGAGCACGTCGATGACGTCCGGCACCGCGCCGACGACGACTCGCCTGGCGCGGAGGCTTCCGGTATCCGAGCAGCAGGTCGTCGTCCCGTCGCTGCCCAGCGACTGCTGCGATCTCGCGGTAGCCGGGCCAGCTACGGCGCAGCGCCGGATGATCACCGATCGCCGGCCGCGCCGAGCGGGCAGGCGTCCACCGGCTCGACGTCGTGTGACCGATGCCGACGAAGTCCTAGCTGGCCGACCGCGTCAACGGCGTACACCGTGCGGGTCCGCCAACCCAATAGGCCGCCAGGGAGCTCCTCGACTTCGCGGAGCAGCGCGGTGACGTCCATCCCGGCGACTCGCTGGAACTGCTCGCGGACGACCCGCGCTTTCAACCTCGCGTTGAGCCGCGCCAGATGCGTGCTGCCAGTCGCAGCCACCGCAGCGCGCGGGTCCGGCGCGTGTGGGCAGGGCGGCGGCACTCCGGTCCGGTGACGGCCGGATGATCTCCACGGCATCGGCGCGGGCGTAGGGACGGTGCAGCTCGGTGATCACGGCTCGCACCCGCTCCCCAGGCAGGGCGTGTCGCACGAACACAACCTGACTGTCGGGATTATCTCCAACGCGGGCCACGCAGTGTCCACCGTGCGCCACGGGCACCGATCGACAGGTCGAGCTGCTCGCCGACTGCCAGCTCCGGCCCAGCCATGACGGTGTCGTTACGACCGAGATGGAATGCGTGGCTCGTCCGGTATTCAGCGGGTCGAGCCGGCGCGGTCGCCGAACTGGCGGCATTGTCGGGGTAGATCGCCGGACCTTGGCCTTGCTGCGGAAGGCCGGCCCCGGTGCCCACTGCCTCCGGAGTCCACCCGCAGCTGGGAGGAGGCAAGCTGCCACGGCACGCTGGTCACCATCACGCCCAGGCTGGAACAGCAGGCGCGCCCTTCAGTCGCAGCGCCGGACTGGTTGTGCAGCACGTTCTCCCACCAGTGCCCGACCACGTACTCCGGGGATGAACACGCTGACCATGTCCTTCGGCGCGTTCCATGCGCAGGCCTCTGCACGTACCTCGATCGATCGGCGTCGTCACCTCGCGAAATGGCGACTCCAGGACGGTCAGCTTCACCGGGCAGGCCGCTGACGTTCCCATGCGGCCAGAAGCGCGCGCGTCTCGTCCTCGTCGACGTTGACCGTCAGCGCGGTCAACGTGTCCGGCCGCGTCGCCGCGGGCGTAAGCCAGGGCGCGCATCGTCGGCTTGTGCAGCTTGGACACCAGTACCGACGGCGTGGTTGCGGGCCGGCAGCATCAGCCCGGCGATGTCGCGGCGTCCGGCTCGAGCTCCTGCCACACCTGGGCGTAGTGCCGGTAGATGGCCCGCATCAGCAGCGTACAGGATCGGCATCGCAATCAGCACGAGGTAGGCGCCCTTGGTGAACTTGGTCGATCGTGACGATGACGAGCACCAGGCCGGTCAGGCGACGCGCCGAACGCGTTGATGGCACGGGAGCGCATGATCCGGTGCCGCTCGGCGGAGTCCCGCTCCGTACGCAGGGCGCGGTTCCAGTGCCGCACCATGCCCGGTCTGGCCCAGCGTGAACGACGTGAACACGCCGATGATGTAAAGCTGGATCAGCCGCGTGACGTCGGCCTGGTAGATCACGATCAGCAGCGCCGGCCGCGACCGCGAGCATGAGGATGCCGTTGCTGTACGCCAGCCGGTCGCCCGCGCGTGTGCAGCTGACGGGGCAGGTTGCGGTCCTGCGCCAGGATCGAGCCGAGTAGCGGGAAGCCGTTGAACGCGGTGTTGGCCGCCAGGACCAGGATCAGCGCGGTGGCCGCCTGGATGTAGAAGAACCCGACCGAGCTCGTCGCCGCCGAACATCGCGCCGCGGCGACGCTGGGCGATCACCGTGCGCTGCGGTCGGTGCTGGCAGTCGACGGAAGCCGACCAGGTCACACGGGTTCTCGGCGACGCGCACGTCCGGCAATGAGGGCCAGGGCCGTGATGCCGGCGAACATCGCGGTGGCTATCGCGCCCATCATCGAGCAGCGTGATCTGGGCATTGCTGGCCTTCGGCGGCCGGAAGGCCGGGACGCCGTTCGCGATGGCCTCGACGCCGGTCAACGCGGTACAGCCAGACGAGAAGGCCCGCAGCGCCAGAGAAGCATCAGCGCGAGCGACCCCGAGTGATCGCGTAGCCCGGATGCGGCATCCACGTCGATAGCTGCGCCGACTCCGGCAACCGGCGCGTCGCCGAGTGCGACCCGGACCAGCCCGGTGCCGATCATGATGAACACCGCCGGACGCGAACGGCGTAGGTGGGCAGCGGCGAATGCAGTGCCCGGCCTCGCGGACGCCTCGTAGGTTCACCGCGGCGAGCAGCACCACGAAACCGAGCGCTAGCCGGACCCGAGTAGCCGTGCAGCGACGGAATGGCGCGTGATGATGTTGTCGACGCCCGCGGAGACCGACACCGCGACCGTCATCACGTAGTCGACGAGCAGGGCGCTGGCCACGACGACACCGGCCTGGCGGCCGATGTTCCTGCTGGCCACCTCGTAGTCGCCGCCGCCGGTCGGATAGGCGACGGACCAGCTGCCGGTACGACGCGACGACCGCGATCATCAGCACGATGACGACGCCCAGTCGCCAACCACGGCGCCAGAAACAGGATAGGCCGTGCCACCGAACGCCAGCACCAGCAGAATCTCTTGCGTGCGCGTAGGCGCACGCTCGACAGCGCGTCGCTCGGCGAAGATCGGCAGCGCCAGGCGTTTGGGAAGCAACAGCGTGGCCAGCCTTGATCCGAGCGCATCGGGCTGCCGATGATGAATCGCTTGGTGACCCTCGTGACGACGCTCACGTCGCCGCAGAATACGTCTCCGCGCGCCGGAACGCTTCTGCGCAGTTCGCGCGGGCGCGTGGTACGTGCCGGATCGCGCCGGCGTTGTGTGCGTCGCGGACGCGGAGTTTGCAGAGCCGGACGTCGCTGTTCGCCACGGACTCGTCGTGAGAGGAGATGTGCCGCGTGCACGTCGTCATCATGGGCTGCGGTCGGGTCGGCTCGATCGCTCTCGCCCACCACCTGGAGCGAGCTCGGGTCAGCGCGTGGCCGTCATCGACCATGGATCCCGATCGCGTTCCGCCGGCTCGGCGACCGACTTCAGCGGGTCGACGGTCACCGGCATCGGCTTCGACCAGGCAGCACGCTCGATCACGGCCGGCGTCGAGGAGCGCGGACGCCTTCGCCGCGGTGAGCAGCGGCGACAACTCGAACATCATCTCGGCGCGGGTGGCGCGCGAGACGTTCAGCGTGCAGACGGTGATCGCCGCGCATCTACGACTCCGAACGGGCCGAGGTCTACGAGCGGCTAGGCATTCCGACGGTCGCCACCGGTGCCCTGGACGGCAAGCCGCCTGGCTCACAGCTCGTCCTCGGCGAATCGCACGGCCGAGGCCTGGCGCGATCCCTCAGGCGCAATCGTGATGCTTCATGTCTCTCCGCATGACGAGGGCTGGGTCGGGCGCTCGCTCGTCGGAGTTCGAGGCGGCGACCGGGACCCGCATCGGCCTACATCACCCGGTTCGGAGTGGGCGAGCTGCCAACGGTCTTCGACGTTGATGCAGGACGGGCGACATGATGCACGTCCTGACCGACCGATGCGCAGCACGCCGTTGCTCCGTGACGTCGCGAGCACGTCGCCCGAGGGAGGATCCTGAGCATGCGCGTCGCCATCGCCGGAGCCGGCGCGGTCGGCCGCTCGATCGCCCGCGAACTGCTGGACAACGAGCCACGAGGTGCTGCTCATCGACAAGGAACCCGCGCCATAGGTCGACGCGCGTGACCCCGTCGACGCGGAGTGGCTGCTCGGGCGACGCGTGCGAGCTGGAGACCCTCGAGAACGCCACGGCTCGACGACGTTCGACGTGGTCATCGTCGGCGACCGGCGACGACAAGGTGAACCTCGTGGTGTCGTTGCTGGCGCAAGACCGAGTTCTCGGTGCGACGGGTCGTGGCCCGCATCAACCACCCGCAGCAACGAGTGGCTGTTCACCGAGGCCTGGGGCGTCGACGTCGCCGTCTCCGACACCCGGGTGCTCGCGGCGCTCGTCGAGGAGGCGGTCGAGGTCGGCGACATCGTCCGCCTCTTCACCTTCCGCCAGGGTCAGGCGAACCTGATCGAGGTGACCTTGCCCGAAGGTGCGCTGTGTGCCGGCGCCCCGGTTCGCGACCCATTGCTACCCGCGACGATGCGCGCGCTGGTGGCGATCAGTCTCGCGACCAGCGGGTCATCGCGCCCACTCCCGAGGAGCCGCTCTCGAACCCGGCGACGAGTTGCTTCTTCGTGGCGCTGCCGGAAACCGAAGCGTGGCGATCCGCCACGTGGTGATTCGCTAAGACGGTCAGGTTTGTTCCGGTTGTGCGCGAGCTGCCTGACTGAGCGCGCGTAACGACCCAGAACGCAAACCTCAGCGCCAGTAGGAAGTAGCGGGTAGCCCATCGCGATCCGCGCCGACCGCGAGCCAGCCGGTTGCGTTCTCCGGAACAAGGCGGTTTGCACGACCCCACGGGCAAGGAATACGACCAAGCTGCCGGCGGTCGCCAAGGCATATAGGCGCGCAGCAGGGGCGGCTGCCGATACCAAGCCGTCGAGCGCCGCTGGGACTCGATCCAGGAACTCCGCAGGCGAGCTCCGACGATCGGACGCCGGACGATCAACGACACGGCGAACGCCGCGGCGTACGCAAAGCTGGTCCAAATGCCCCACAGGGAAATACCCGCGGGCTTGTCCGGTGCCGCCCGCGATGAGCGAGGCTGGCGACCACGCCGATCAGCCCGGTGACGGCCTGCTGGACCGGTTGCTTGCGAAGCACTCGGTAGATGGCGAGGAGGACGGCGGATGCGATGGCCGCGCCAATCGCCGGACGCAGTCCAGCGAGGGCGTTCACCGCGACGAAGACCACCGTCGGAATCGCAGTGACCACCGGTGCCGGACCAGCCACCCAGACTGGTCAGCAAGTTGCTGCCGGTATTGCTCCCGGTAGGACCCTCGGCCAGCCGGCTGCGTCGATCCGTCGTCGGCCGGATCGGTCACGACAGTCCGCGCAGCTCGTACCACGGGTTGTAGATCGCGAGCCGGTCGTCATGGACTCCGACGCGGCCGCGGGCGAACACCGTTCGCCCCGGGCTCGAGACCAGCGATCCGCCGACGTCCCAACCAAACGAGGTCGATGCAGGCCGAGCCATCGAACAACTCCGGCCGTGAACGTCGGCACCGTTTCCCTTGGCGTGTATTGACGGCCCGCAGGCGTCCGGTGACGAGGGCAAGGTCGCCCCGGGACAGGCCGCCAATGCGGCACCGCCGCGCACTGCTCGACATCGGTCATCAGCTCGGCGGCGTCCAGCGTCTGCAGATCGGCCGTGAGTCGGCGCAGCAGCGACAGGCGTCCCACGCCTTTAGGTAGCCCGGCTGCGCCCGGGCGCTCGGGTTGCTTGCCCTAGCTGTCGGCCGGCGAGGCTTGCCCAGTCCCGAGCTGATCGGCGGCCTCCTTTGGGAAGCTCGAGCGGAACCGGTTCCCGGACCGGCAGCGGCTCGCTGCCGCGAACGACGACGATCGCGCGCAATGTGTCTTCAAAGCGGCGCCGCCTTCGTGGCGCTCACGGCAATCGGCCCAACCAGCATCGCGCGCAGGAACCACCGCGGACCGTCGACTCCGACGAACCGAACTGGCATCGAACCCGTCGGGTCCTTTGAGCGTTCCTCGAAGCTCGATGCCGAACGGACCGTCGCGGCCTCGTCCGCTGGTCGGAGCTGCCTTGGGAGCGCGAGCGACTGGCTGATCTCCGGCCCGTCACGTCGTCCCAAATTCCTCGTTGCGAGGAGCCGCGAATATGCCGAGCTGCATCTGGCCATCGGTGCTGGCCAGGGTCGCCGAGACGACCTGCTGCGCCTCGTTGCACGTCCGAGCCGAAGATCGACGCCTTCCCACACGGGCACGCAGCGCGCCGAGATCCACGCGCGGGCCGATCGTCGTCCGGAAGCATCGCGGACGTCGAACGGGCCGGTCGTCGGTTCGGGTTGTCATCGCGTTGGCGCACCTCCTGCGGGGAGTCGCGTCGAGTCTTTGACCGGTCGGTTGTGCCTCTTCGCGGCGTCGCCAGGGCGGCGCCATCACACACTCTCGGATCGGTGAGCAGCGCCGCGGCGCCCCCAGTGGACCCGCATACCCGCCGGTGCCCCGGTCGGAGATCGGCAGCTCGGCAACCTCGACAAACCGAGCCCGCTCGACGCGCTGGATGACCAGCTGAGCGATCCGATCACCTCGGCGCAGCCTCGAGCGGAGTCACCGGGTCGTGGTTGATGGCGATGACCTTGACCTCGCCTCGGTATCCAGAATCCACGCGTGCCGGGGAGTTCAACAACGCCAGTCCCGGCGCGAGCTGCGAGCCCGGACCGTGGATGCACGAAAGGCCGCGTATCCGTCGGGTAGGGCAACGGCGACGCCGGTGGGTAGTACTGCGCGCTCGCCTGGTCCGAGGACAACGTCGATCGTCGTCACGATGTCCGCCCCGGCATCACCGGGCAGTGCATACGTTGGCAGCGGTGCCTCCGGATCAAGCCGTTGGACGAGCACCTGCACGCCGTCCCCCGGGGCGCTGACTGGCGCAGGGTCGTCACGACGCGCAACGCTACCCTTGGCCAAGTGAGCGAGCATCGCAGCGAGCGTCAGCGAGCGAGGAGCGCACCGAACGAGGCGATGAGCGCTCGCGCGAAGAGCAGTCAGATCAAACAGCAGCGAGCATCGCAGCGAGGAGTGTGCGGAATCGCGCGCGTGGCGGGGTTAACCGGGCTGTGAGGTGATCTGCGCCGCGAGCGCTTCGCACCCGTGGTGGTGGTACCCGCTCGGAAATTGACGTCGCCTCTCTGCTGGCGGCGGAGTTCCATATTTCGGGCTTGCCGCTTGACCGACTGGATCCCGTTCGGCGTGCTGGTCCCGGCCGCCATATTGATCATCTGGGCGCTTGGCCGCGGCGAGCTGGCGATCAGCGACGAGCGAGCTGCGCATCCGCGGAGCTCATATCTCCTGCGCTACATCAGCGGTGCGGTCGCGCTCGACGCGAATACCTTGCGTCGCGTCGTCGGACGGGAAGGCGATCCGCAAGCGTTCGTCTCGATCCGACCGTGGATCGGCCCCGGCGTACAGGCTGTGGCTAGACGACGCCGACGATCCGACCCCGTACTGGGTCGTCAGCACACGCCATCCGGCCCGCGTCGTCGGGTTGCTCGCGCGAACTCATCGCCTAACCCGCGCAGCCAGACGCTGGCAAGCGCTCGTGCACGTAGACCGACGGTGGGCGCCGGAGATCCGGCGCCCGCCATTTCGGAGGGAGCCGCCTATTGGCGCGGACTCAGGGCGCAATCCCTGCAGATGTACCGCCCGTTGCGCTCGCGCGCGAAGTCGACTCCGGTGATGCACCAGGAAACAAACAGAACATGTGAACTCGTCGTCCTGCTTGGGCAGCACGCGTACGGTGAGCTCCTCACCGGACAAGCTGGATAGATCGGCTCCGGGCAGCTCTAACGACTCGGCGAGCTCAGTCTCGTCGACGTCGATCGACCCGGACCGTGCCTCGGCGCGGCGTGCCTTGAGCTCTTCGAGCGAGTCCTCGCTGAGCTCGTCCACGTCGCCGCGACGGGGGCGTCGTAATCGGTGGCCATTGGCCCTCAACTCCTACTCGGAACGCTTTGCGAACTGGTGTTCTAGAACGTTGAATTACGTCATTCAGAGTCACATCCGTCTCTCAGCCGGACCGGCTCATGCGACGTCTGCGGCGCTGCAACGCATGACTGCCCTGTTTTGTGCCCTCGAATCGCGGGTCGGCGGACAAATCTTCATCAGCGCGACCGCCGTCCACGAGGTGGGATCGGCAAAACCTACACCGTTCGGGTTACCAAAGGGCGTAAGGGCACGCCTGCGCGTCGTCCCAGGTGTCGCGAGTTACGCTCTGCGACACCTAGGCCATGCCACGACCCGCCCGACAGCGGCCGGTGTGTCTGCCGAATAGACCTTGGAGTCGACATCGTGCAGCCGGATCGTCCCAGCACTGCGCGACGACCCTTGCCGGCCTTGGTGTTCCTCCTCATACTCGCGCTGCTCACGGCCATCGTGTGGTGGCGAGTGATCCACCGGGTCAGCTCCGAGGCATCTGTCCGCCAAGCCCTCACCGTCCTGCTCTCCCGGCGCCGGTGACCGTCGTGCCGCCGCCGACGACCGTGACCGTGCACGTCCTGAACGCGACCAATCGCCAGGGCCTTGCCGCGGGCGTGCGCGATCGAAGCTCGCCAAGGCGGGATTCGTGGTCGGCCGACATCGGCAACGACGACGTCCCGATCGCAGGCGTCGCCGAGATTCGCTACGGTCCCGCTGGCCGGCGCGGCCGCTAAGCTCGTGGCGTACTCACTTTCCCGGCGCGACGCTCATCGGCTCAGCCCGAACCGACAACCAGGTCGAGATCGCTCTGGGCGCCAAGTTCACGGCGGTCAGTACCACCGCGCATCGTCAAGCAGGCGATGGCCCGAGATCACGTCACCCAGGCCGCCGTCGGCCCACCGGGCACACGTGAGCACCCCGTCCCCATCGCCGGCGCAGACGCAGTGCTGATCGGTCAGACATCGGCTAGCGTCGAGCTCCTCCAGAAGCGCGAGGAGGTCCGGCGCGACAGACCCGCCGGCCGCCGCAACGACCGGCTGTCCGACCGGCCGACCCGGTAGCCCGCTGACGACGCAGCCGGCCTCCTCGGCGATCAGGGCTCCAGCCGCCCAGTCCCAGGCGTTCAGCCCGACCTCGAAGTAACCGTCCAGCCGTCCGGCCGATACGAAACACAGGTCGAGGCCTGGCGGAACCGATCCGTCGGAATGTCGCCGATCCGCGGCAACATCGCCGCCACCAGATCGCCCTGCTTCCTCTCCGCTCGGCGTCATAGGAGAAACCGGTGCCAATCACGGCCCGGCTCAGCGGGACGTCTCGAGGACCAGTCAACCGGCGCCCCCCAGATAAGCGCCACCTCCGACGGTCGCACGAAACAGCTCGCCGGTTTCCGGGTTGTGGACGCAGCCGGCCACGACGCGCCCGCCCAGTCTCAGCAGCCACCGAAACCGCGTAGGCGGGTAGGCCGAGATACGAAGTTGACGTGTCCCGTCGATCGGATCGATCAGCCACCGCACGCCACTGCTACCTGATGCCGGCTCCCCTTCTTCGCCGAAGATGGCGTCGTCGGGACGGCGTGCGGCGATCCGCGCGGACAGCCACGCCTCGACCTCGCGATCGACCGCCGTCACCATGTCCGTCGGCGTGCTCTTGGTATCGATGTCAAGAGGACCGCGACGTGTCCGGATGAGCTCACCTGCTCCGGTCGCCAGCTCGACCGCGATTTCGAGCAACGATTCTGGTTCGGGGCTCGGTGACACAGAGTCATCGCACCATACCGGCGGCATAGGGTACGGCGCGACGATCCGGGGCTACGAGCGGAGGAACCGTGGGCGAGCAAACCGACCGTGAACTTCGACCAGGCCTTCGGCATAGACATCGGCGGTTCCGGGATCAAAGGAGCCCTCGTCGACACCACCACCGGGCGCGCTGCTGACCTCCCGAGTGCGCTATCCGACGCCAAGCCCGTCGACACCCGATCTCGTCGCTGAGATCGTGGCTCGGATCGTGTCCGAAGCCGGCTGGGACGGGGTCATCGGGGCCACCTTCCCCGCGGTCATCAAGCACGGAGTGGCGCTCTCGGCCGCGAACGTCGACCCGAGCTGGATCGGCACCGACGTGGACGCGGTGTTCACCAAGGCCACGACCGGAGACGTGATCGTGCTCAATGATGCCGACGCGGCCGGCATTGCCGAGGCCCGCTTCGGCGCGGCGAAAGGCGTCTCGGGCGTCGTCATCATGCTCACGTTCGGCACAGGTATCGGCTCGGCATTGCTCGTCGACGGCAAGCTCGTCCCGAACACCGAACTCGGGCACCTCGAGCTGGACGGCTACGACGCGGAAACTCGCGCAGCCGCCTCGGTGCGGGAGAAGAACGGCATGTCGTTCAAGAAGTGGGCCCAGCGCGTCCAGAGGTACATGTCGCACGTGGAGCGGCTCTTCTCACCCGACCTCTTCGTTGTCGGCGGCGGGGTCAGCAAAGAGGCCCAGAAGTGGGTCCCGCTGCTCACTCTGAACGCTCCGGTGAAGCCCGCGCAGCTCCTCAACAACGCCGGTATCGTCGGTGCGGCGGTCGCGGCCATCGAGCGTCGGAGCGAGTAGCTACGACTCCGCAACCGGCGCGCTGGGTCGCGCGCACACGATCGCGCAGTACACTGCAGCGTCAGGGCACTACGCACGTACTGGACTCGAGTGTTGAGGCGACACGCAGACGGCGAGCTGACCCGCTCTTCGATCTCCGCATCGGTGATTCCATCGCGCAGGACGTTGTCCTGACGCACGACGTGGCGAAAGGGCGTTCGTGGCCGCAAGCACTTCTTCCTCAGCTGTTCCGGCGGATTCGGTCCGCAAGGTCGTAGCCGCAACCACGACGGCGAGCAAGCGGGTGACCGCGTCAACCAAGCCCCAGAAGGCGCCGACCGCGACGAAGTCGGCTCGGGGCGGCAAATCAGTCTCGAAGCCGGCCACGAACACCGAGCCGGTCGAGTCGGACGTCGCCACCGCTGCCGCAAGGCGTCGCTGCTGCGGGTGTCGCCGAGGTTGCCGACGCCGACCCTGACGCGACCGCACTCGAGGCCGACGAGAACGTCGAAATATTGCTCGAGGAGTCGGCCGAACTCGCCGCGGTGGCAGAGGTTGAGCCGGAGGACGAGGAAGCCGAGGGCGCCGAGGACGCCACGGATTTCGCCTGGGAGGACGAGGAGGAGTCCGAGGCCCTGCGTCAGGCCCGGCAAAGACGCCGAGATGACGGCGTCGGCGGACTCCGTCCGGGCGTACCTCAAGCAGATCGGCAAGGTCGCGCTGCTGAACGCCGAGGAAGAGGTCGATCTCGCCAAGCGCATCGAGGCCGGCCTCTACGCCGGGCCGAGCGGCTGCGCCAGGCCGAGGAGACCGGCGAGAAGATGTCGACGCAGATGCGTCGGGACCTGCGCTGGATCGTCCGCGATGGCGAACGAGCACAAGAACCACCTGCTCGAGGCGAATCTGCGTCTGGTGGTCTCCCTCGCCAAGCGATACACCGGACGCGGCATGGCCTTCCTCGACCTGATCCAGGAGGGCAACCTCGGGCCTCATCCGCGCGGTCGAGAAGTTCGACTACACCAAGGGCTACAAGTTCTCCACCTACGCCACCTGGTGGATCCGGCAGGCGATCACGCGGGCCATGGCCGACCAGGCCCGCACCATCCGCATCCCGGTGCACATGGTCGAAGTGATCAACAAGCTCGGCCGCATCCAGCGCGAGCTGCTGCAAGACCTGGGCCGCGAGCCAACGCCCGAGGAGCTGGCCAAGGAGATGGACATCACGCCGGACAAGGTGCTGGAGATCCAGCAGTACGCCCGGGAACCGATCAGCCTCGACCAGACCATCGGCGACGAGGGCGACAGCCAGCTCGGCGACTTCATCGAGGACTCCGAGGCGGTCGTTGCCGTCGACGCCGTCTCGTTCACCCTCGCTGCAGGATCAGCTGCAGTCCGTGCTGCAGACCCTGTCCGAGCGCGAGGCCGGCGTGGTCAAGCTGCGGTTCGGGCTCACCGACGGCCAGCCGCGAACTCTCGACGAGATCGGCCAGGTCTACGGCGTCACCCGCGAGCGGATCCGGCAGATCGAGTCGAAGACGATGTCCAAGCTGCGCCACCCGTCGCGATCCCAGGTCCTGCGCGACTACCTGGACTGAGCTCGGTGCCTATCTCCCGCTGAAAGTCCCGAAATCCGACGGGCTGTAGCGGCCCTGACACGTCGAACCGTAGGTCGCGCAGCGCTTGTAGTCAAGATATTCGACGGGCTAGGGGTCGCCAGGCGCGTGGCGGATGCCGCGAGCGATGCCTGACCGCTGCCCCTCGCGGACATCCGGCTCTGACCGCACCGAGGCGGTGCCCCCGCGGCGACGACGCGCGCCAGCCCGGGGCGGGCATGGTCCTAGTGGCCCGGCTTCGGCCTCCGACTCGCCTCCGTTCGCTCGCGTCGTGGAACTGGCGCTGCGGGCCGAACGGAAGTCCCCGCAGACCGTCAAGGCATGCCGTGGGACGGCGTCCGCCGGTTCCTCATCTGGGCCGCGGGCACGACCGCTCCCCCGACTCCAGACCGGCCCACCGTGGCTGCTGTCTCGTCGCGGAATCTCCTCGACGCCAGGGCCGAGGCATCGATCCGCGCGGTCCCGGCAGCCTCGCCGCTCGCAGGTTCTCCCGCTGGCTCGAGGAAGGCGAGACGATCCGAGCGGGACCAGCTCGTCGGAGTCGCCCGCCCAAGCTCGACCAGAGGTGTGCATGAGCCGCTCACGGATGCGCGGTGCGGGCGATGGTCGCCGCGCGTCCGGGCTCGACCAGTTCCGCGACCGCCGCGACGAGGCGTTGGTTCTGCTTCATGGTCGAGACCGGCTGCCGGGCCGGCGAAGTGCCGCCGTGATGAACCTGTCCGACCTGCAGCTGCCCGCCGGTGCCGGCAGTGGTTCGACGCGGCAAAGGCGGCAAGGGCCGCCTGGTGCCCTTCGGTCCTCAGACGACGCGCGCGCCGGACCGGTACATCCGGGCTCGCCGCACCCACCGGCTCGCCGGCACCGATGCGCTATGGCTCGGCGACCGCGGCAAACAGTGCCTCTACTGGGACTACACAAGGCGCTCGGCATGCGCGCGCGTCGCGCTGGTATTCCTGGCTTTCATCCGCACATCCTGCGGCACATACCGCGGCGCATCGCTGGCTTGCCGCCGGCGGCTCCGAAGGCGGCCTGATGGCGGTACGCCGGCTGGACGCGCCCGGATTCACTGGCGAGATGACGCACGCGAGTTACTGCGTCCGAACGGGCCGCTCGAAGAGGCCCGCTGGCTCAACCTGCGGGAGCTATGAGACTGCCGGACCGTCGAGGAATCTTGCCGGGCACAGGCAGGTCGGTCACTGAGCCGTCGGCCAGGATGAGTTGACCAGACGTGCGGCGCTCCGGGTCTGCGCGCTCCCCGCGCTGCCTATCCTCGCGTCGCCGGCTCTCCTTGCCGGGCCTGGGGCCCGCCTTCATTCTCTGACGCGTATCTGACGCGCGCCTCCTGTGACCGACTGGGAACCCCTCAGCTATATAAGAAGATTCTGTGTGGGCCCTACTTGGATCGAACGGTGACCCCGCCGTATGAATGTCCCTCGATCCCCCGTTGGGTCCGTGGCGAGGCTGGGTGCATTGATCCATCCGTTCCGCGCCCTCTTCCCGCGTTGGTTGCCCTGGTCCAACGCGGGTGTATTCGGCTGCCGCGTGGCCCACGTGGCCTACGATCCGCGCCCGACAAGATCCACCTTTCTGTTGCCAGTCTGAGGCTCTCGACAACTGAGCTCGGTGTCGACGAAATCATCCGCAGGCGCTCGGGCGGACGGACCACTCAGATCCGCCAGCTATCAACCGCTGTTCGCGTGGCTCACGCCGCATCGCTCGACACTGTGTTGATCTCGTCCGATCGCGTGAACTCCGGGCGCCATCGCCCGCCTCCGGTGCTGAACCGGCGGTTGCCGTCGCTGTCGGTGAAGTCGCGGGTGCGCAGGCGCCTCTCGGTATTAGCCACACCGCGCGTACAACCGACCTAAGTACTGCACGGCGACCTCGGCGACGGTCGAAGAGGACGATCGTGGTGGAACTCGGCAGCTCTGGCGCGAGCCGGCGTCACCACGTTGACGGTGGCGAGGCGCATGCGGTGCATCGCCTTCCCTGCGTGGCGATCCTGGATGGTGTCTCGGGTTGCGAAGGTGCCCGACGAGGGTGACGCGAGTTGTCGCAGGCCGGTTGCCACCTCCGCCGGTCCAGTTTACCACGACGCCACCCGTGAAGCCAGACGGGGGCGCGACACAGTCGATGACGGAACCCGAAGGGCGGGTTGTCATGGCGGAGCGCAGGACGCCAGAGGCGACCGAGCAGCCGTTACACGTTCCGCCAGACCCGGAACAGCGACGCTGGCCGGAGGTCGTAAAGGTCGGCACCGCAGTGGCGCGTTCCGTCTGGCGGGAATGCGGAGTCGTCACCGGCCCCACCAGAAAAGGCGGAAGCGGCAGGCTCGCCGCGTCGTCGTCGGGCGCGCACCTCGCACAACCACGCAGAGCCTGGAATGGCACGGCGTGCCGTCATCAGCGCCGATGGCGCGGGGTTCACCGTCGCGGCGTCGACCCGTGCGCGCTCGTCCTCGGCCAGTCCGGGCCGGTCAGACAGCCCGGGTTGCAACCATCACTCATTTCTGCCATGGTCCGGTTAAGCTCGAGACAGATCGGGGTCGCCGTGTCGGACGATCGTGATCCAGCTGACGAGCGCGGTCTGCGGCAATGCGCCGCAGCGCGGCGTGCGTCACCAGGATCCCTGCTGGCTGCACCATCGCCGCGCCAGCCATCGTCACGAAGCGACGCGTCGCGAGCTGATCGCCAGTTCGAACGACCGGCGAAGCCTCGAGGGTCGGCGATGGCGGGGTGGCGGGCGAACCCAGGGGCGACGAGCGAGCGATCGCTCGTCACTTCTGCGATCTCTGGGCGCTCAGCATCGTCATGGTCAGCGTGTATCCAGCGTCAATTCACGCGACCAATCGGCGCCAGTTCACCATCAGCGCACGCGAGGTACGACTCGGGGGCTGCTGGCGACCTAGCCAGGACGGCGTTCCGGGTAGAACGGATGGGGTGTGCGATAGATACGTCTCGGTGCAGGAGCGAGGCGAACCTGGTCGAGCTGTACAACGCGACGGCGGTCGAGGGCTTCCGCGCCGTCGCTAACGTGGCCCCGACCAGCCAGTTGATCGGTCTCGAGCACGCCGACCGCTCGACCGGCGATCAGTCGATGGCAGCTCCGCACGCTGCAAAACTGGTTGGTCGAGTTGCGGCGGACACCGATCGGCGATCGATGGTCACGCCGGGGGTGGAGACCCTCGCCGACAAGCCGTCCTGGCGTGGCCCATTTCGCCGGCAACGAGCAGTCGATATAAGCTACTACACGCAGTGGGCACCCCGGGAGCACGACTCCAAAGGTCCGCAAACAGCCCTTCACCATCCTCCATCCGATCGATGCGAGCAGGGTGCTATCATTCGCCGGCGCTGTATGAGATGGCGCGCAGACCCGACCGAAAATCAATCAGGATCAACACGGTGGTTGTGGACCGCGGTGATCGTCACAACCGACGCTTTCAACGCAGCACCGCCGGCATCCCACGACCGAGCCCGCTCATCCTCCCGCGCGACCGCGTCGACCTCCTGGCTCGACCTCACGCACGAAGCCAGACGAGATCCTGCGGCGGAGAGTCCTCGACCGGATATCGTCCTCAACCTCGCGGTCGCGCGGTGTCCGCTACGCAGATAAACCATCTGCCGGCACCGACCCTGATCCAGCCACTCGCCAGCGTTACCCGACGAACCCTTGCAGCTGACCTTGACCGCGCGAGCAGCCTGACCGGCGATTCGCGCCTGTCTCAGCCGGGCCTCACCTGGGCGGCATCTCCAGGCACCCGCTATCCCTCGACGAGTTGCGATGATCACCCGTGCGACGGCGCTCACCATCGCGGCGTGGATCGCGCCATCGCCATCGTCTATAGTCGCCGCCGCGATCGACCTAATCCTGCGAGCAGCACCGGCTGCACAGCAGCAGCGCACTCTGCCGCCGACCTCGCGGCCTGAGCTGGCAGCAGTTCGAAGGTGATCGCCGGCATTCCGACGCCACGGATACCACGTCCGCGAGACCGGTGGACGGGAACTTCGGGTGGTGGCGTCGGCGTCGTCCTGACTCGCAACGGGCGGCAGACGGTTGATCCCGGTGAAACTTTCGGCGCGTCCGACCGGGTCAGTGTCCTTTGATACGCGAGCTGTACGGCATTGCAGCGTCCGCTCGCGCGGAGCGCGATGTTCGTGTCCGTCGGCCCGATTTTACCACCGACGCCAGAGCAATTCACCGCGAAGGTCGGCATGACACTCTTCAGCGGCGACGAGCTCGTCCGCATCATCGCCGCCGACCTTCGACGGCGCCCGCTCAGCCTGCCAGTCACCGATTCCCCATTCAGTCGCAATACACAGAAGTGCGGCATGGCCATGGTGCGACGCATGGCCCGGCGCGGACCACACTCAGGCGAAGAATTCTGGTGTTCGACGTATCCGACGTGCCTGGCTGGCTCAATCCTGTGATCAGCTCGCGGCGCATCGGCCCGAACAATCCCTCAGGCTTGCAGCCAGGGCAACTTCAATTACTGGCGCGAATCAGAAGGAAGCGACCGCCAGCCGCTGTTGTCCCGGTCAACCGTCGAGGGTCAGGGAAGAACGGGTGCGCCACCGGGCGAGTCTATATCGACAGCGAGATCACCACCGGGGACGTGCCCTCAGGCATCCGCGTAACCACCGTCCGCTTCCCCGGGCTCTGCGCGTAGCACTCGCATGCCAGAAGACAAGACCTTGCACGTGACGGAAGGCGTCGGACATGCTCAAGCAAAGGCGGTGAGATCACCACCATTCGCCCCGGCGACCCACCATCTACCCACCGGGTGAATGGCACTGGCATGGAGCAGCTCCCGACAGCTTCATGACCCACCTGGCATGATCGGGACACCACCGGAAGCGCGCGGAGGTCAGTGGGGAGACACGGACGGGAGTACGAAGATCTCTGGCGGGTAGAAACGCCCGAACCTCCGGACGATGGGCCGCGCGGGAATCAGCGATATCGTTCTACCTCGCCGCCGGGGCACGGCCCGGCCCAGCATCGCCTGTTACCCTCCGCTGCCGGGTGGCTGGGATACCTGGAGCCGCGAGCAGCTCGAATTGCTCGATATGGCGTTGCGCGACGCGATCAGTTTCGCCGAGCCGTGGATCGCCGACTGGTGCGCGGACACTGCCTCACGCACAGGAGAGCCAGGATGCCGTCGGCACTGGGCGGGCGCGGACGCGCTGACGACTGCGCGATCAGACCGCTCGACCACCAGTCGGCGCAAACTCGCCTACACCACGACGCCGACGCCCGGTGATCTGCCCGATAGCGCGACCGTTCAACTATCAGAAGGAGGAGGCCATGCCAGCGGTGGAAGCCATTCACCGCCGAGAGCCAGGAGGAACCGATGCGGTGCTCACAGACAATCCGCGCAGGCTCGCGTCAGTTCTCGCGACCGTTTCAGCGCAATAGGACCGCTCCCCAGGATCCACCTACCCGCAAACATCTTCGCCCCGACCTCAATCATCACGATGTCAAGGACCTCCGTCTGATCTGGAAACGCCACCGATACCGATTGGGTTCACGCCACGCTCCCCTCATGGCGAGAAGTGGCTTCGCGCCTGGTTCAGACCACCTCTGCCAAGCCAGCCGGCGGACGCGCGCCCAAGCCAGCGCCCGCCTGACGCTGACCCAATGAAGCCTGACACAACTAAACCAGCGGCGCTCTCCCGCGCGCTCGACTACTCGGTGCCACGCCCAGTGAAGTTCTGACCACTCTGACGTGCCCCCTCCACTGCGCAGCTCATGCTGCCTTCCATGAACTTACTAAAAATAAGCCAACACGTTGCTCTGCCGATTAATTCGGGCTGCAGCCGAAGACCAGTGAATAATCAGGCGCTTTAACTCTGGGGCGCGCCTTTCCTCTCGCTGACTCGACGCACGATCCACGACTAAACCACCTTCATCACGTACTTTTGGCTGCGCAGCTAACTGGTTTCATTAACGTCTGCGGAGGATTACGGCAAAGGTGCGACACCAAAGCTGGCGGCTCAATTACCAATCGAATGACCGGGGAAAAGCCATCCTGCTGAACGATCTTATCCAGTTTCGACTGGCGATATTCCAGATCGATTCGTTTGACGGCGGGAGCAATGACCTGCTCGGCCTGGGGAGCTACGCCGCCTCACTTGACGTGCGTCAAAAACTTGGCGGCCTTTGTTGCGGGAACCAGACTAGAGTTCTCAAGCAGCGTGATTGTGATGATGTGACATTGTATTGCACTGAAGGAAAGGAAAAAGAAGAAG
>ERZ1370068.4316-contig-3394_pt1 | contig 56708 bp, 71 predicted proteins | sample MGYA00561227_ERZ1370068 | MGnify/ENA primary metagenome ERZ1370068 (study PRJEB38410, sample SAMEA6850437) | metagenome | study: Metagenomic assessment of the ecological functions of the soil: analysis of the soil microbiota associated with the... | reverse complement strand
AGCCACGATGGTCACACATTTATGGACACCGGCAGGAGCTGCTGATCCACGAAGATCCACGCGCCGATCCGCTTCACCCACGTCATCCGACGCCCAGTAGTTTTGTTCATGCGCGGCCAGATGAGCGCTGGCAGGTAAGACGGTAACATCGCCATACTTCCAAAGAGTCCGATATCATCGATAATGAGATCCGAGAGTGGTCAGCAGACCAACGCCAGGACGAGAGCAACAGCCGGCTGCCACGAACAAGATGGATCATCGCGATCCGCCAGAGACACCAGCCAGAGGGGAATAAGCTCTGATCAGCACCTTGAGCGGCCAACAGTTGGAGATGTAATAGAGCACCCGCTGACAGGTCAGGTTTGAGCTCCATAAAACCTGATGATAGGAAGGTTACGCTATCGTGGATCTGGCCGCGCTTGAAACTTCTGTTGACGCAAATCACGATCGTATGAACAGTGGAGCTTATGACGACGCCACTTTTGGCAGGTACAAGATATGAAACCACGATCATCGCACGCCCCGTGCCCCGGTGATTGAGTTTCATGAGTCGCTTCTTTTACGACTTCGATCTTCATCACGCATATCGCGCCTTGTTTCACGCCCCAGGTGGTCGCCCCTTTCGTGAAACATCGCGTCATGGTCAGGGCTTTGTTGCTCGGCGGGTCCGCTGGGAGTTTTTCATGATCAATCAGCTACCCGTGATCGTCGAGGTGGCGATCGGATCAATGAGCACCTTCGTGGAGTCGGCATCGATCGGGATGAGCGCCGTCCTGCTAGATCAGCGCCGGAAGAGTTCTGATCGTCGGCTACCGCGCTATCTGAACACGTCTGAGACCAGTAGTCGATGCGTTTATCGCAGGAGAGAGTTTCGCGCGACCCGATCCAGTTTCGGAGTTTCGTCATTTTCAGGCGCTCAGGTAACCGTATCTTCCGTCGACGCGTCAGCAAAGATCGAGAAGATTTGAGAGTAAGCGCCGACAGCGCTGAGAGCTTCGCCGACTTCGGCGCCGCTCACGTGATGGTTTACGCGGTTCTGAGGCCGGCGCGGACGATAGCCGCGCTGGTCGGCCCACGTCGATCGCTGGTTGCAACAACCTTCGCTCAGGAATCACTCCCACGGTTCAGGCAGAACTAAATGCCGATACTTAGTTCCGCGCAGGACCTGAGCTGACCACGCACCCGCTCGACGACGCCATCAACCCAGCGCGACGCCGACGCCCCCGCCCTGATTTCGTGGAAGCTCCTTGCTCCAGCTCCCCGGCCCCGCATTCTCCGCCATCAGGTTGACGGGCTTCAGGCTCGAAAGCTGGAGTTGTTCGCACAGCGCCTTGATCCCGGCGGGAGATCCACAGATCCAGGATCACCCTGATCCATGAATAGGCAGGTCCATGATTTCTGAGATGAATCGTCATCAAACAAAGATCGGATCGCGAGAGTCGAAACAGGTCAGGTATCCATCGAGGCTGATCGCCTGGATCCGAGCTTCCCAGTCAGCGGTGGAAGCTATGCACCTGGAACGGCAGTTACGATCCTCAGCGGCGGGTGGGAAAACCAGACACCAGCGCCAAAGGTGCTCATGGGCGCGTCAATGGGACGAGATCGCGACGACTGAGTTCCTTGCAACTGACCTGGCTTCTGCTTTTATCTTTGATAATCTGAAATATTTCTGAGACGCCTGCTCGCGACGGTGGTCACAGGTGGTATTGATGCTGATCGTGGCATCAGTTGATGGTGATGGTCCTGGTCAGATTCACGATCTCCCACCGCGACAGCTTTTCGATGATAGCGCAGGAGGTGCCCCGACATCGATGATCACAACCCACGCCTTGACTGTTGACCGTGGTGGAACGCAAGAGTACTATATCCGCGTGTCGATGAATGGTTTTTCAGCTTCCGCCAGTATCCGTGAGGCGTTAAAGGTCTCCTCCGCAGGTGGTCCAGGAGGAAAGGGATGGAGCGCAGAAACATGACCGGAAATATCATTCTGAGATAGCTATAGTAAAAATGAGCTAACCCTGATTGAGGATCCAGATTGATCACCCCAGCATCCAGGCGACATCTGCCGTCAGCAGGTTCAGGTACTCACTTGATGCGTTTGCGCTGTCAGTAGATGATACATTGTCGCGCCGGCTCGGGAAATGTAATGTCTTTTCTGAAGACACGAACTGCCGTCCGCCGCTCCCGCAGGAGGCACCGCCAGACGGGGTCGTTGGGATCGCCCCGATCTGGTTCGAGATGCAGCACGTCCTGATCCGGCACCGCACCGCGCGCCAGGGTGAGGTCGGCCGGACCGGCGTCGCGATCGACTCGGTCGAGGACATGGAGCGGCTCTTCGCCGGGATCCCGCTCGCCGAGGTCTCGACATCGATGACGATCAACGCGACCGCGCGCGATCCTGCTGCTGCTCTACGAGCTCGTCGCCGAGGAGCAGGGCGTGCCGGCCGCGGACCTGCGCCGGGCACCGTCCAGAACGACCTGCTGAAGGAGTACGCCGCGCGCGGCACGTACATCTACCCGCCGCGGCCCTCGATGCGGCTCGATCACGGACCTGTTCGCCTACTGCGACGAGCGGATCCCGCAGCTGGAACACGATCTCGATCAGCGGCTACCACATGCGCGAGGCCGGGGCGACGGCGCGCAGGAGATCGCCTTCACGCTCGCCGATGGGATCGCGTACGTGCAGGCGGCGCTCGACGCCGGGCTCGACGTCGACGACGTTCGCGCCGCGGCTGTCGTTCTTCTTCGCGTGCCACATGAACTTCTTCGAGGAGGTCGCGAAGTTCCGCGCGGCACGGCGGATCGTGGGCGCGGATCATGACGGAGCGGTTCGGCGCGAAGGACCGCGACGTCGATGGCGCTGCGGTTCCACACGCAGACCGGCGGGCGCACGCTCACCGCGCAGCAGCCCGAGAACAACATCGTGCGGACCGCGCTCGAGGCGCTGGCCGCCGTGCTCGGCGGCACCCAATCGCTGCACACGAACGCGTTCGACGAGGCCTGGCGCTCGCCGACGGAGCGCTGCGGCCACGATCGCGCTCCGGACCCAGCAGGTGATCGGCTACGAGACCGGCGATCTCGGAGGTCGCGGATCCGCTCGGCGGGTCGTACTTCGTCGAGTCGCTCACCGACGACCTCGAAGCGGCCGCGCGGGACTACCTGGAGACGGTCGACGCGATGGGCGGGGCCGTCGCGGCGATCGAGGCGGGGTTCTACCAGGACGAGATCCACGAGGCGGCGTTCCGCATCCAGCGCGGCGATCGAACGAGGGGAGCGGGTGGTGGTCGGGCTCAACCGGTTCCAGGTGGATGAGACGACCTCGCCCGAGCTCCAGCAGCATCGGGGACGACGAGGTCGCCCGTCAGATCGAACGCCTGCGCACGCTCCGGGCGTCTCGCGACGACGCTGCGGTCCGCGCGGGTCTCGCAGCCGTGGCACGGGCGGCGCGCGGCACGGAGAACCTCCTGCCGCCGATGAAGGAAGCCCTCCGCGCTCGCGCCACCCTCGGCGAGGTCTCCGACGCCGTTGCGCGACGTGTTCGGCGAGTACCGCCCAAGGTAGCCACGCGGTCGAAGTCGGGAACCACCTTAGCCGTTCGGCCGTAGAGGCTCCGGGGACGACGGGTAGGCTCAGAGCTCGAAGTCGAACCTGGGGAGGGGATCGATGCTTCGTCGCACGTCTTTCTATCCTTGGTCGTCTCCACGGCCGTGCTCGCCCTCGTTCCAACCCGCTGTGGGTGCCGGCGACCGTGCCGACCCCAGCCGGTCGCATCTTCCTGCCGAACCCGGTCGTGACGCTGCATGACCAATCGCTCACCGACCGCAAGGACGAGGACTACGCGGCACTCCAGCCCGCCTAGCGTGATCGCCGGGCTGCAACACCTCGACAACAGCGGCTACCTCCAGGGCGACTTCGTCACCGTCCGTGGCTCCGGCGGCCGGGCGTTCGAGGCCGACCGGCGGTTCCTATACGGCCGGCACGACAAGCGCTTCGAGCAGGTGATGGCGTACTGCGATCACCCGCGCCCAGGAGTACATCCAGCGTCTCGGCTTCACGGACATCCAGTCCGACGGCATCACGGTCAAGGTGAACCAGTACGGGATCGACAACAGCTACTTCGACCCGACGAAGGACCTGATCCGGCTCGGGAAGGGCGGTGTCGACGACGCCGAGGACCTCGAGGTGATCTGGCACGAATGCGGCCACGCGATCAGGAGGCGGAGTCGCCGGGCTTCGGCGTCGGGCACGATGCGGGCTCGATCGGCGAGGGCTTCGGCGACTACTGGGCCGCCACGATGAGCCAGCCGGTCTCCGGCGGCTACGGCGTGACGTGCATCGCGGACTGGGACTCGATCTCGTACACCGTCGACGTTCCCCACTGCCTGCGCCGTGTCGACACGGACCTCACGGTCGACGACCAGACGGGCGCGATCCACCGATGGCCAGATCTGGTCCCGGGCGCTCTGGGACATCCACCCGGCCTCGGACGCACGACGGCGAACACGATCGTGCTCACCGCCCAATACCACTTCAATCCGTCGACCACGTTCCGTGATGCGGCGCTCGAGGTCGTCGGACGCGGCGCGGTCGGTCGGGGGCAACTCGGCGGCGAACGTCGCCCGGGCGGCGTTCGAGGGCCGAGGGATCCTCTAGAACAGTTCGATCAGCGCGTGTCGCGCGACGGGCCGGCGAGGCCGGATCGCGAGGACGACGCGACTTCCTGCGACCAGATCGCCGCGCCCATGCCGAGGCATGCCAGCCCGACAGAGCTCGATCACGCTCGTCACGGTCGCCCGGCGCGGCAAAGGCTAGCCGCTACGCTGTGCCGCCATGGACGCTTGCGATCGTCGGGGGGACGGGGGCCGAAGGGTTCGGGCTCGCGCTGCGACTGGCGAGCGCCGGACACCACGTGACGATCGGCTCGCGTTCTGCGGGAAAGCGGCTGCGAGCGTCAGCAGCGGAGCCTGCCGGCGCTCCACGCGCTTCGTCGATGGAGGCGATGAACGCGGGCTCCGGTCGCCGGGAAAGCCGTCGTGTTCGTCACGGTGCCGCTTCGCCGGTCAGGCGATGGTCTACGACGCGATCAGGATGCCCTCGCCGACGGACACGGTGGTGTGCGACTGCACGAGTCCGCTGATGACGGCGGTGGGCGGCCGAGCCAGCCACGCCCTGCGGCCATGGCACGGCTCGGCCGCCGAGTTCGCAAGTCCACCTCCTCCCGAAAGGCACCCGCTTGGTCGCCGCTTTCCACACGATCGCGGCCGAGCGTCCTCCGTGACCTGGAGGAGGACGTCGACTCGGACGCCCTCGTGATGGGTGACGATGCCGACGCCAAGGCGGTCAGTCCGGATCGTTGATCGAGCGACATCCCCGGCATGCGATGGGTGGACTGCGGGGGTCTGCAGATGGCCAGGATCGCCGAGGGCCTCACGCCGCTGCTGATCTCGATCAACGCGCGGTACAAGGTCCGCGAGTCGGGTTCCGAGCTCACGGGCGGGACGCCTGGGGCGATCCGCGGGGATGAGCTGCCCGGGGACCCCGGTCGGATCGACGATTGCTCGCTGTGGGTGGTCGAGCGAGGGCCAGCAGACGGCCTCCCGTTGATCGTCCTGCACGGCGGGCCGGGGCTCGACCATCACGAGTTCGCCGACTACCTCGATCCGGTCTGCGACGACGGTGTCCGGTTGCTTGCTGGTCGACCAGCGGGCGCAGGAAGATCGGAGCCACCCGCCGGCGCACCTGGACGCTCGAGCGGATGGCGCAAGACGTGATCATGCTCGCGCTCGCCCTGAAGCTTCGGCGCTACGCGGTGCTCGGTCACTCGTACTGGCGCGTTCGTGGCGCTGCAGAACGCGGTCGATTACCCGGGCCAAGCCTCGCGACGGTCGTGAGCGGCGGCGTGGCGAATCCGTCCGCGACCTCGAAGGTGTCGCGGACGCGCTCAGGCGTTCGGGCCCTCGAGCTGCGCGAGCAGGTCGCGTCGTCCTGGGAACGCGAATCGAGCGTCACGACGCCGGACGAGGTCGGACGGCTGCTCCAGTGACCAGATGCCGTTCCACTTCCGCGATCCGGGGATCCTCGGATGCGCGAGTACTGAGCGGCGTTCGGCCGGCGCGGTGTACGCGCCCGAGGTGCTCCGCCACTTCGCGATCGCCGAGTACGGTGGGATCGCGCTCGAAGACCGGCTCGTCGACGTCACGCAGCCGGTGCTGGTGCTGGCAGGGCGTCACGACCGCGTGTGTCCGGCCGACGCATCGGAACGGATGGCTCGGCTGCTTCCCCGAGCCGAGCTCCACGTCTTCGAGGAGAGCGCGCATATGACGTTCGTCGAGGAGCCGCAGACGTACGTCGAGGTCGTCGGGCTCGTTCCTCTCGCGCGTCGGGTGATCGGCGCGCCCTCCGGTCCCGCAGGGGCCGGTGATAGGCTGCGATGCTTCCCCGGTTGGAGGGTGGTCCATGTCTGATACCCCGATGCCGTCGACGTTCGCGGTCTCGTCAAATCCTTCGGCGGTGTGACCGCGCTCGACGCATTCGATCTGCGGATCGCCATGAGCGGACGGATCCACGGTCTGGTCTGGGCCGAACGGAGCCGGGAAGACCACCCTCTTGCGGGTGCTGTTCGGTCTCGTGGCTCCCGACGGTGGCTCGATCTCCCTGCTCAGTCGTGACCGGGAGGCCGGCGGACTGACCACGATGCCGGGCGTCGAGGCTTCGTCGAGGATCCTCGCTTCTACCCCTACCTCTCGGCGCGGCGGAACCTAGAGCTGCTGGCCGAGCTGGACGGTGCGGATCCCGCTCGGATCGACGAGGCGCTCGACCTCGTGCGTTTGACCGATCGCGCCGGACGCAAGGTGGGCGGGTACTCCTCGGGGATGCGTCAGCGCCTGGGTCTGGCCGCGTCCCTCACTCCGGTCGCCTCGTCTCCTGCTGCTCGACGAGCCGACGGTCGGGCTGGATCCGACGGGCGTGCGGGAGGTGCAGTCGCTGGTCAAAGCTCTCGCCGCGGAGGGGTGACGGTCCTGATCAGCAGTCACAACATGCCCGAAGCTGGACGGTCGTGTGCGACGGCGTCACCGTGATGAAGGAGGGAAGATCCGATCTGGGACGGATCGATGGATCGCCTGCAGGTCCGAATCGCCCGCGCCGGCGCACCGCATGTGGACCAGCGACGACGACCGGGCCATGGAGATCGCCCCGTGCGCGACACCGGTATCGCGATCGTTCCGGATCGGAGGGCGGGCTCACGGTGCACGCGGATGCGCGACGCTCTCGGACGCCTACGTCGTCGCGCTCGGCCGGAGGCGGGCGTCGCCGTCCGCCGGTTGGAGCTGCTGATGACCGCCCCTCGAATCGATGTTCTTCGCGTTGACCGGCGCCCAGGGCGACCAGCCGGCGGACCGTGACCAGCCCCGATGAGATCGGCGCCGTCACGTGAGCGTGAGCGTCGGCCCAGTCGGCACCGGTCCCAGCCGCGAGGCGGCGCGGGAGCGGTATCGGCGCCGAATCTACCGCGTCGAGATCGCGAAGATCACCTCCCGAGTGGCTCCCGCCGGGCCGCCGCCGCCAGCTCAGTCTCGTGGGACCGTTCGCGTTCGCGCTTTTCATCAACACGCAGTCGTCGCGTCCCGGCCGACTCGCTCTTCGGCCGGTGGGTCCATTCGTCGGGGTTCGCGATCCCGCTCGTCGTGCTCAGGTTCGCCGGGATCGCGGCGGTTCCCGCTGCTCGCCAGCGTCGTGGCGGGCGACATCTTCGCGAGCGAGGACCGGCAAGCCACGTGGAAGACGGTGCTCACCCGTTCGTGCTCGCGCGGCGACGTCTTCTGGGGCAAGACGTTGGCCGCCTTGACGTACTCGACCGCGATCGTCGCGCTGCTCGCGGTGTGCAGCACCGTCGCCGGCATCGCCGTCGTGGGGACCGAGCCGTTGATCGGCCTCTCCCGGCTTCGCTCCTCGCTCCCGGCCGCGCGTCCGCGCTGATCCTGGAGGCTTCGGGGTCGCGCTGATCCCGACGCTCGCGTTCACGTGCCTCAGGATCCTGTTCTCGGTCACGACGAGGAACAGCATGGCCGGGTGCTACGGTCCACCCGTCGTCGGGCTCACTGATGGTCCTCCTGGCGCTGCTGGGGAGCGGGGTCGTCGTCCGGTCGATGCTGCTGACGACTCCTTCTAGGGCTGGCACGGTCTGCTGGTCGCCCCGACGCGGCTCGCGCCGCTCTGGATCGGGCTCCTGGTCTGCACGGCCTACGGGTTCCTCTGTCTGGATGCCGCCCGTCGCTCGTTCCGGCGACGGGACTTCGCGAGCGACGCCCGTCCCGCGTTGAGCTGGCCGGGGATCGCTCGAGGTCTCCTGGTCGGAGTCGCGATCACCCGCGCTCCTCGTCGTTGGGATCGCGTTCGACCGGACCTGGATCACGTCGCAACGCGTCGAGGGTTCCGTCCGGGAGACCTTCACCGATCTGGTGGTGGTCCAGCAGGGGCTCCTCGAGGCACGCGGAGGATGCGACGTCGTTCAAGGTCTGCCCGTTCTGCAAACGGGAGAGCGTGATCACCGGACCGAGCTCGGGCGCCGGAGACGACTGGAGCTGCCAGCTGTACGTCACCGGGACCGCACATCCGGACGACTCGAGGTGGACTACGCCGTCACGATCCGGCCGAACGGCTGCTACGGCGGAAGGCCAACGGTCAGTGATCGGGCCGCTGCACATCAAGACGGCCGACGGCGGGGTCGCCAGTGAACCCGTTGTACGCCTTCGACGGCTGCATGAGCGCCCTATGAGCAGCGCGACCCCGCATGCGCACGCTGCGATTCGTAGCGATCGGTGCGCTGATCGCGGCGGGGATCATCGCCCGGGTGTCGACCCCGCCGTCCCCACGACGTCCCTGGTGATCGAGAGCAGGCCTCGCGCGATCGTGTGCGATCGAGCGACGACGTGCCTCTCCGTGGGCTTCATGGACAGCCGGTACGGCGTCCATCGTCCCGTTCGGGGCCTCGTTGGTCGGCGTTGCCTGGTCGCTCCTGACGCCGCAACCGCCTTCACCGGTCGTGGACAGTGAGCTCTCGTCAGTCTCGTGTGACGGGACCGGCTCGTGCGTGGCGGTCGGTCGCGAAGAAGAAGTGCCGGCTCCGTACCTGGGAAGCTCGTTCGGCCGGCGACCGGCCGCTCATCGAATCCTGGGACGGGTCGACCTGGCTCCGGCGACCGGGGCCGATCCGCCCGGAACCAAGGAGGCCCTGCTGCAACGGCGTCTCCTGCGTCTCGTCGATGTGCATGGCGGTGGGGCAGTTCGGGAGGGCGCCGGGCGGGACCGAGCGTTGGCCCTCTCGTGGGACGGGACGCGTTGGAGTCTCCGCTTGCCGCCGCATCGCCGGTACGAAGGACGACGCCAGCTTGGAAGACGTCGCGTGCGTGTCCCCGACGTCGTGCATCGCGGTCGGTCAGTTCGGCTTCGACCTCGTGGAGATGTACACGGCGGTCGCCCCGCTCATCGAGCGATGGGACGGGACGGCGTGGCACCTCGAGTCCTCCTCGAACGCGAAGGACTCGCTCGACACCGAGCTCAACTGGCATCGCGTGCCCGACCCGCGATCGATGCGTCGCGGTGGGGTTCCGGCGTCATACCGGTGGGACGTATCTCGACGTTCGCGGAGATCCGCGATGGTGGCAGATGGAGGGTGCTTCGGACGCCCGACCCGGAGGTGTCACCGGACGTCGAGCTCGCGGATGTCGCGTGTCCCCGGCCGGATCGCTGCATCGCCGTCGGTTCCTGGGTGTCGGGCGCTCACGTCCACAGCCTGGTGGAGTCGTGGGACGGCAGGCGGTGGACGATCGAGCGAGACGCCGGCGCCGGACGGTTCGACGTCCAACCGCGCTCTCGGCCATCGCGTGTCCCGATCCGCAGACGTGCTACGCGGTCGGCGCGTATGAGCGAGGATCTCCCACCCAGCAGCGCGTTCTCGCTGGGATGGGACGGCGAGGGCTGGACGGTCGTGCCGATGCCGGATCCGTCCGGGCCGGCGTAGCGGCGGCCGGCGCGCCCGGTCAATCGATCACCCGCGAGCAGGGCGCCCAGCTCGACGACCTGGCCGGCGCGGATCGGAAGTTCGGTGATCTCGCCTTCGCGCGTCGAAGCGATGTGGTTCTCCATCTTCATCGCTTCGAGGATGCACACGACGTCGCCGGCCTGGATCGATTGGCCCTTCTCGACGAGGACCTTCACGATCGTCCCCTGCATCGGCGCGCGGATCTCGCCGTGCACGTGCTCCCGGTGGTGGGCCGCGTGCGACGACGGGAGCCTTGGGCGCCGCGACGCGGCGTTCGTCGAAGATGCGGATCGGCACCCGTCGCCCGTCGACCTCGACGAGGATGTCGCGCGCGCGGGTCGAGCGCGGCTGCCGGGTCGGCGGGCTCCAGATCGGCCTGGGCCGGCAGGTGCGCGTCGACGAGCGCGCGCTCGAGCCACGTCGTCGTGTGCGTGGAGGTCTTGAACGCCTTCGACTCCGAGGATCCAGCGATGGACGGGGATCGTCGTCGGCACCCCTTCGACGACGAACTCGTCGAGGGCGCGAAGCATGCGGCGGCGGGCCTGATCCCGATCGGTCCCGCTCACGATGAGCTTCGCGAACAACGAGTCGTAATCCCCGGGGATCTCGCGCCCGGCGCCGACCCCGCTGTCGACGCGGACGAACGGCCCGCTCGGCTCCTCGTATCGCGTGATCCGTCCGGGCCCCGGGAGGAAGTTCCGCCCCGGGTCCTCGGCGTTGATGCGGCACTCGATCGCGTGGCCGTTCGGCGCGACCTCGAGGCCCGCGAGCGAGCCACCGAGCGCGACCTGGATCTGGAGCGCGACCAGGTCGAGCCCCGTCACCATCTCGGTGACGGGATGCTCGACCTGCATGCGCGTGTTCATCTCCAGGAAGTAGAACGAGCCGTCCTCGTCGAGGATGCACTCGACCGTCCCGGCGTTGACGTAGCCGGCTTCCCTCGCGAGCGAGGTGGCAGCGTCGGCGAACCGCTCGCGGATCCCGGCGTCGAACAACGGCGACGGGGTCTCCTCGATCAGCTTCTGGTGGCGTCGCTGGACGGAGCAGTCGCGCTCGCCGAGGAACACGACGTTGCCGCTTCGTGTCGGCCACGATCTGCGCCTCGACGTGGTCGCGCCTGATCGACGTAGCGCTCGAGGAAGACCTCGGAACGCCCGAAGTACGACTGCGCCTCGCGGGCCGCGCGGTTGAGCGATTCCTCGAGCCGGTCCGCGTCGCGGACGACGTGCATGCCCTTGCCGCCGCCCCGAACGCCGCCTTGACGAGCAAGGGATACCCGATGCGAGGCGCCTCCTTCTTCGCCATGGCGACGTCGACCGGTTCCCGCGTGCCGGGCACGATCGGGACGCCCGGCCGCGTCGGCGATCCGTCTGCGCCGCGGCCTTGTCGCCCATCCGCTCGATCGCCGCGGGTGGCGGACCCACGAACGTGAACCCGGCCTCTTCGACGGCCGTGGCGAAATGCGCCCGCTCGGCGAGGAACCCGTAGCCGGGGTGGATCAGCGTCGAACGCGACTTCTGGGCGGCCTCGAGGATCGCCCCGATCGAGAGGTAGGAGTCGGCGGCGAGGGCGGGACCGAGCCGGTAGGACTGGTCCGCCATCTCGACGTGGAGGGCGTCGCGGTCGGCATCGGAGTAGACGGCGACGGTCGGGGATCCCCATCTCGCGACACGTCCGCATGATGCGAACGGCGATCTCGCCGCGGTTCGCGACGAGGAGCTTAGGTCGTTTCGTCGGGGTCTTCGTCACTCGCGTATCGTTCTCCCTTGCGGCCTCATCAACGACCCCCTCGCGAGGAGCCCGACGTGCTGACCAGTGACGACCTGATGGAGGTCCTCGCCGCGATCGCCGGTCACGGCTCCCGTGCGGTCGGACGAGGTTACTCCTCGACGAACGCTACCGCGGTGGCGATTGGCGGAGGCCGGCGAGCCCGAATGGACGCTGGTCTCGGCCGGCGCACCAGACCGAAGGGAAGGGCCGACTGGGTCGTGCCTGGTCCGACGTCGCCGACGGCAGCCTGCTCTTCTCCTTCGTCCTGCGTCCGCAGCTCGCCCCGGCCCGGACCGGATTGCTGTCGTTGTTGGCCGGCGCCGAGATGGCCAACGCGATCCGGGCCACCACGGGTCGCCGCGTGACCTGCAAGTGGCCGAACGATCTGATCCTCCACGACGCCAAGGTCGGCGGCGTCCTGCTGGAGTCGAGCGTCGCCGACGACGCGGTGCGGTACGTGGTCGTCGGGATGGGGGTGAACCTCGAGCCGCCGCACGACGTCCCGGGTGCGGGAGGCATCGGGACCACCGTCGGACAGCGAGACCTCCTGGTCGCGTTCTTCACGCGGTTCGCCGCGGTCTACACGGCCGCGAACCGCGAGCTCCCGCAGCGGGTCCGCAGCGCCTGGCTCTCGCTGTCCGCGACGGTCGGACAGGTCGTGCGTGCGAAGACCGTCGATGGGCGCGAGGTGACCGGTCGAGCCGTCGGCATCGACGACTTCGGCAGCCTGCTCCTGTCGACCGATGCGGGCGAAGCTCGGGTCACGTTCGGGGAGGTCGAGCATCTGGGAACGGGCTGATGCCCCGCGGTTGCCCGGGCGGGGTCCTCGGGGTACGGTCCCGCCATGCCGTTCCCCAGACGTTTGCTGATCCCCGACGAACAGCTCGTCCTCGATCTCCGGCCACACCCGATCGCGCTCGTCATGCCCGCCGTCGTCACGATCGTGGGGTTCGTTGCCGCGTCGTGGTTGACCGCGAAGACGGACGTCGCCGACTGGGTGTGGTGGGTGTTGTTCCTCATCCTCCTCGTCCTCTATCCGGTGCCGAAGCTCATCGCGTGGCTGACCTCGAACTTCGCGGTGACGAGCGATCGGGTGATCCACCGGCAAGGATTCATCGCCAAGCGATCGATGGAGATCCCGCTGGAGGCCATCAACGACGTCCGCTTCGAACAGGGGATCCTGGATCGCATGGTCGGGGCCGGCACCCTCGTCATCTCGTCGGCGTCGGAGTTCGGCCGCAACACCTTCGACGACATCCGCCATCCTGAGGCGGTCCAGAAGGTCATCTACGAGCAGGGCGAGTCGAACAAGAAGCGGATGTACCAGGGCTCGGCGGCCGGGCAGGGGCCTCCGCCGCCTCCTCCCGCGGCCCCTCAGCGCACGACCGAGCTCGAGCGGCTGGCGCGGCTCCGAGCCGACGGTGTGTTGTCCGAGGAAGAGTTCCAGGTGCAGAAGGCGAAGATCCTAGGACAGGGATAGGTCCCGCGCCCCCGGTACCATCGCGTCGATGATCGGTTCGGTCGACCACGTCTACTACTGGACCCACGACCTGGACGCGCCGTCGCGTTCTACTCCAACGTCGTTGGTCTTCCCGTCGTTCGTCGGGAGGGAGATGGATGGGCCGAACTCGATGCGGGTTCCATCCGGTTCGCGCTGCACGCGACCGACGACGCCACGCTCACCTCGGGCACCGTCGTGTTCCGGGTGGAGGACCTCGAGACCGCGCGCTGGACGCTCGAGGAGCGCGGGGCGGTGTTCGATGAACACGTGGGCGAGGTCGCGGGATACGCCCGGTTCGCCACGTTCCGCGATCCTGACGGGAACGCCGTCCAGATCATCGAGTACACCCCGGCACCGTGAGCGCGGACGTCTGTCCCCGTTGCGGGGAGCCGCTCCCGGCGGATGCGAACTTCTGTCCGAACTGCGGTGCGCCCGTCTCGATCCAGGCCGCGGCCGAGCGGCGGATCGTCACGGTGGTGTTCGTCGACCTGGCGGGGTCGACCCAACTGGCGTCGCGCCTCGATCCCGAGCGGTTCCGCGAGGTCCTTGCCGCATACCACGGGATGGTGGCCGAGGAGATCGCGTGGGTGGGCGGCGTCGCCGAAGGGTTCATCGGCGACGCCGTCCTGGGCGTCTTCGGGATCCCCGTGGCGCGCGACGACGACGCGGTTCGCGCGATCCGAGCCGCGTGGTCGGTCCGCGAACGCGGCCGAACGACTCGGCAACGCAGCTCGACCTGCCCTTCCCGATGCAGGTTCGGATCGGGGTCAACACCGGTCCGGTGGCGGTCGGCACGGCGACCGATCGCAACATCGTGATCGGCGCCGAGGTCAACGCGGGAGCGCGTCTCCAACAGGCCGCGCGAGCCAGGCGAGATCCTGGCGGGGAGACCACGGTGCAGCTCGCTCGCGGCTTCGTCGAATTCGGCGACCAGCGTGAGCTCCGAGCGAAGGGGTTCGAAGATGACCTCGTCGCACGGCCCGTCCTCGGGATCCGTGCGCGTCCGAAGACGGACCGCGCCCGGATCCCGCTGGTCGACCGGCGACGCGAGCTGGGACTCCTGAACGACATCTTCGAGCGGTCCGCGAGCCGGGAGCGCGCGCACCTCGTCACGCTCCTCGGTGAGCCGGGCATCGGCAAGAGCCGGCTGACCGACGAGTTCGTCGCAGGTCTCGGGAGGGGACGAAGGTCCTCGCCGGCCGCTCGAGTCCGTTCGAGGAGGACGTGACCTTCTGGCCCCTCGCGCAGATGGTGTACCACGAGATCGGTGAGGAACGCGGCGCGCCGGAGCCGCGGGTCATCGGATCGCCTCCGGGCGCTGGTGCGTGGACGGGTGCCCGAGGACGAGTCGGATCGCGTCGTGCGTCGACTCGGGCTCACCCTGGGTTCGGCGAGGCCGGCAGTGAGGAGAACCGCTACCACGACGCGGAGGTGCGGAGCGGGGTGTTGACGCTGCTGACCGGGATCGCCTCGGAGGGGCCGGTGGTGCTCGTCTTCGAAGACGTCCAGCGGTCCGATCCTCTGCTGCTCGACCTGATCGAGCAGCTGGTGCGGGAGGCCCGTCGCCTCCCGCTGATGGTGGTCTGCGTCGCTCGATGGGATTTCCTCGAGCAGCGTCCGAACTGGGCCGGCGGACTGGCCGACGCGGCGACCCTCTGGGTCGAGCCGCTCGCGGAGGAACACGCCGTCCGCCTGGCGATGGAGGCGGGCGACCTCGACCGGGCGATCGCCGAGCGGGTGGCCGAACACGCCGGCGGCAACCCCTTCTTCATCATCGAGATCACCGGGATGATGCGTCGCGAGGAGCGCGACCTCCCGCCGCGAGGTGCCGCTCCGAGCGCGCGGCTCCTTCCCGCGACCGTGCAGGCGGTGGTCGCGGCCCGGATCGACCAGCTCTCACCCCGCGGGCGGAACCTCGTCCGGCGGGCGTCGATCTTCCCGCGTGGACGGTTCGACGAGGCGGAGCTGTCGATGCTCGTGGCCCCCGATGCGGATCTCCTGGAAGAGGCGGCGGAAGAGGAGCTCCTCATCCGCGATCCGGGGAGCCGGACGTGTGGGCGTTCCGCAGCGACGTGTTGCGCGACGTCGCCTACGAGTCGCTCGCCAAACGCGAACGGCTGCGGCTGCACCTCGTCGTCGCCGACGCGCTGTCCGATCCGAAGAACGCCGACCGGTACCCCCGAGCCGTCGCCTTCCACCTGGAGCAGGCAGCTCGGGCGGCGTCCGATCTCAACCCGGGCGAGCGATCGATCGCCGACCGAGCCGTGGACGCCCTCGCGCGCGCGGGTGACCTCGCGCGCCGCCGCATCGAGTCGCGCGCCGCCGCCGATCTGTACGCGCGCGCGTTGGCGCTCGCCGGGCCCGAGGATCGCTGGGACGGCCGGGAGGCGTGGATCGTCTCGATGCTCGGCGAGACGCTCTACTGGCTCGGCGAATTCGACGAAGCCGAGGCGCGCTTCCGCAAGGCCCTCGCGTTGGCCGACGGCGATGACCGGGTGACGGCGCACAGCGCTCGGTTCCTCGCCGATATCACGACCACGATCCGCGGCGACGATCATCTCGCGTCGGCGCTGTTCGACCGATCGATCCAGGCGGCTCGTCGCGCGGGGAGGCCCGGGCGCTGTCCCGTTCGCTTGCTCATGGCGGCGTGGGTGCCGTACCGACAGGGCCGCGCTCGATGAGGCGGACACCCTGTTCCGAGAGGCGCTCGAGATCGCGCGGTCCCGGGACGACCCTGACCCATGGTCGGAGGTGCAGGCGCTGGTCGGCATCGCGAGCGTCATCTCGGCCGGGGGAGCGAGGAGGACGCGGTCGCGGTCGGACGCGAGGCCCTCGATGTCGGTGAACGAGCGGATCAACCCTTCACGATCGCCGTCGCGCATCACCTCCTGGCGGCGTCGCTGCGGAGGTCATCGGGACTCGACGAAGCCGTGGAGCACGCCGACGCGGCCGTCGTGGGGTTCCGAGGGCTCGGCGCGCGTTGGGAGCTCGCCGGCGCGCTCGCCGATCGCGGGACGGTCCACCGGCTTGCCGGCCGGATCGAGGAGGCGCTGGTCGATCTTCGGGAGGCGTTCGGTCTGTGCCGGGAGTTGAACGAACGTGCGCTGGTCACCCCGACCGCGGCGGAGCTCGCACGGACGCTGGGGCTGGCCGGAGACCTCACGGCCGCACGCGCCGTCCTCGACGATCCCTTCTCTCGCGTGGCCGAGCAGGAGTCCGCGGCCGGGACCTCGCTGCTCCTGGCGGAGGCGGCGATCGCGCTCGCCGAGCACGGACCGCGAGGTCGCTCTGGCCAAGTCCATCGCCGCCCTGGAACGCACGTCGTCGGACCCGATCGTCCCGAACGAGCGAGCCGCCGTCGTCTGGTGGACGGGATCGCTGTTCGGCGCCGAGGCGGTCGGCGGGCAAGATGCTCTCGAGAGTGCGCGAGATACCTTGAGCGCAACGGATGGCGGCAGGCCTCGGAGAGCCCGAGCTCCTCAGCGCCGGCCGAACCGCCGAACGGGGTGGTTGAAACTCTCCGCGCGGGCGGGGCAGTCTCTCCGGACCGCTTCGGTCTCAGCCTTCCCCGGCCGATACGGTAAGGATCCGCATGTCGAGAGGTCAGGCAACCTTCCCCGTCGGGCTGCGCGTGCTCGCAGCCACCTGCGCGCTCCTGGCGCTGTGTTGGTACGCGCCCGGCGCCAGCGCGAACCCACCGACCAGCAAGCAGGACGTCCAGAACGCCCAACGCGCCTATGAGTCGGCGCGAGGTCGGCTGCCATCGATCCAGCAACAGGTCGTGGCGATCCAAGCCCGGCTGCAGGTCGCCACGTCCAAGGTGGAAGCGCAGCAGCAGCTCCTGGAGAAGATCACCGCCGACCTGCTGGAGACCCGCAAGCGGATCGCCGATGCGCAGGCCCGATACGACGCGATCCTCGCGCAGCTGAACGACCGAGCGGTGCAGGCGTTCATGTCGGGACCGGCCTCCAACCTGATTGGCTCCTCGGGGCGACCTCGCTGGTGGACCTGTCGGACCGGGTGGAGTTCGTGGACGCGGTGAGCCAGTCCGACGCCGACCTCGCCGCTCAGGTCGACTACCTGCACCAGCAGCTCCTGTTCGACGAAGCCCACCTGGAGGACCTCCAAGCGCAGCGACGGGAGAAGCTCGCACAGGCGAAGGCGATCCAGGACCAGATCATCAGGATCTCCAGCTCCAAGAGGATCTCCAGGCGCAAGCCGCGCAGATCGCGGAGCAGTACTTCCAGAACTTCCGCTCGGTCAAGAAGGCTCGGGCCGACACGATCCGAGCGGCCGCGCAGCAGGCCGCGGCGAGCAGCAGCCACCACGATCCGGTGCCGATGCCGGCGCAGTATCAGCACATCCTGAAGATTCTGCCCGGTCCAGAAGCCCGTGTACTTCAGCGACGGTTTCGGGGCGCCTCGATACACCGGGCACTACCACCTGCATGCCGGTGTGGATATGTTGGCGGCGAGGGGACAGGAGATCTATGCACCGTTCGACGGTGTGGCCCGCACGTCGTACAACACCCTCGGCGGCAACGCGGTCTACGTGACCGGGCAGGACGGATACGTGTACAACGCTCACGTGGACCACTACTCCGACAAGTCGAACGGTCCGGTGAAGACGGGCGACGTGATCGGGTACGTGGGCGACACCGGCGACGCGATCGGTACCCCACACGACCACTTCGAGTTCCATCCGTTCTTCCCGGTCCCAGCCGATTGGCCCGTCAGCTTCTACGGGTACCGGGCGATCGGAACCGCGATCAACCCGTACCCGCTGCTCGTCGCGGCGTGCGGTTAGATCCGCTCACCCGGCCGGAGCGGGCGCGATCGTGAGCGCGCCAGCTCGATTCGTAGCTCCGACCGTTCCCGCGCGGTCGCGACGATGTCCACGACGTAGTTGCCGGCGTCGAGCGTGGTGTTCGCGGCGACGTGGCCCGCACTGAACCGCTCGGTCGGGGGCGGATCGGTTCGCCGCCGTCGGGCGTGACCACGATGACGACCCCGCTGAGGGGCAGCTCCTTGCCGGTTCGGTCCGAACGCGGTGGCGTGGACGGGGTTGGGGCCTGCCGTGGCCGGATCGACGAAGGACTGCAACGAGACGCCGTCCGGGAAGGACGTCGTCGTGGTCGTCGGCGCGCCGGGGATCGCGACCGTCGAGGTCGTTCCGTCGGACTTCGTGATCACGGTCATCGGGACCTCCACGGTGCTCGCGCCGGAGCGGATGAGTGCCGTGACCTTCCAGGTCCCCATGACCGAGACGACGGTTCCCCTGCCCGACCCAGATGCCGTCCATCCCCGGGGAGCTCATCCCCTGGTGGTCCATCTGTTGGGTCAGCCGGATCTGCGAGACCGGCAGGTCGGGGTGCGTGACCGACTGGAACCGGAGGGTCACGGCGTCGGCGCTCACGGGCGCGCCGCTGTCGTAGTCGGTCACCTCGGCCTGGAACGCGTTCGGTCCCGCGAACCCGGGGGTCATGGTCAGCGAGACGCGTGTCGTGGTGGCGAAGTCGGCGCCGGTCGCCGACCCGGCGACCGGCGGTGGGCCGGTCGCCGCGGACGCCGCGGCGACCGGCGGGCTCAGCCCGGTGAGCACGCCGGTCAGGACCAAGACGCCGAGCGCGACGACGGTCTCGGCCCCGACGAACCGTCGAAGGGGTCGTTCGTCTTCCGCCAGGATCGCCACGTTCCGGAGACGGTTCGTGGCGCCGAGACCGATCAGCACCAGACCGGCCGCGACCTTCCCGAGCACCGTCAGCCCGTAGCTCGCCCGCAGGCCGTCGAGGAGGTTCGACAACCCGCCGAGCTCGCTGACGGCGCGCAGAACCCCGGTGAGGGCGACGACGGCGACCAACCAGACGGCGAGGTTCGAGAACCGCCGGGCCTCCTGCATCGGTGGTCGGTGGGTGCCGAGCGCGCTCCCGAAGCAGCAACAAGAGCAGGACGAGCCCGCCGATCCACAGACCGGCCGCCAAGAAGTGGAGCCATTGATACGCCTGCTGCAGGAGCGGGTCCGGTCCGCCGGCCGCGTGACCGTTGGAGGCCCGGATCGCCATCGCGACGGCCGCCGCCGCGCCCGACCCCCAGAGGGCGGCGCGCCACCGCTCGCGCGCGGCGGCGAGCGACGGCGAAGATCGCGGCGGCGAGCGTCGCGACCACCAGCCACGAGGTAGGGCCGACCCGTGGCGGTCTCGCACGAAGTCGTTCAGCGGGACGCCGACCGTGTGCTGCTCCGCGCCGAGCAGCCCGATCGCCCCGCCGAACGCGAGGAGGGCGGCGGCCAGCCCGACGATCCTGAGCGAGCGAGGCGCGCCGCCGAAGAGGCCGAGCCCTACCACCGCGGCGCCGACCAACAGCATCAATCCGGCGTACAGGGCGGTCTTCGCCGCGACCGAGAAGGGCGTCGGACCGGAGGTGCTGAAGGTCGGAGCGACCCCCGGTGCGATCGTCCCTTCGACGGGCCCCACCCCGAAGGCGAACACCCCCGCCGTCTCGTGGCCGTCTTGCGCTCGACAACCGTCTGCCAGCTGACGGTGTAGACCCCGTTCGGCAGGTGGGCCGGGAGCGACGCCGTCAGTGTGCGCGGCGGCTGCAGGGTCGGTGGACCCACCGGGAGCTTCGTCCCCCCGGAATCGAGCACGAGGATCGTCGACAACGCTGGATCCGGTGACTCGGTGAAGGTCAGCCGGATCTCGCTCGGCGCCTTCGGCAGGGACGCGCCGTTGGCGGGTCCGACGACGCCAGTAGCGCGTGCGCCGAGGCGATCCCGCCCCAGCGGTCAGGACCACCGCCGCGAGCACCCCGACGACGAGGCCGTGCGCGAGCCGCTTCACGAACCTGCCGCCTTGATGGAAGTCGACGGATGCCGTGACGGGCGGCGCGAACGGCAGGTGATCGGCCGCGACGAACTCGGCGGTCAGGGTGTGCGGTCCCGGGGGCACGTCGCTCAGGTCGAGCACCTGCTCCGTCCCGAACGTCATCGACACCAGCGCGCCGTCCAGGAGGAGGTGCACGTGGCCGGTGTTCGGAGCGATCGAGGTCGTCGTCGTCGCTTGACGATCGTCCCACCTTGGAGGTCCGAGACGACGTTCATCTCCGACCCACTGACACGCTCATGCGCTCGGGGTTGCACGAAGGCGATCGTCGCGGTGGACGGGGGCCGGGTCGTGCCGGTCGCCGTCTTCGGCCCGAGCAGCGCGCGGGGATGAAGGCCGACGTGACCACGAGCACCCCGGCGAGTCCCAGCAGCCCGTAGGCGCCGGCCAGCGGGAACGCGAGGAAGCCGTTGCCGTGCAGCCTCGTCCATCCGATCCACCCCGTCCAGATCGCCCCGAACAGCATGACGATCGCGAGCGGACTCGTCCGCTCCGCCTGCGTGCGCGATCATCCCGGGCTCACGAGCTGCGTCGGGCCTTCCTCGCGCATCAGGACGGCCGTCGGCCCCCACGACGATGCCGATCACGCCGACGATCACGCCGATGATCGCAACCGTCTTCGCGGAGTCCGCGGCGCTCTTCGCCGAGCGCGGTCGCCGCGGTCGCATCCGTCAGCCGTGTCGCGTCCTGCTCGATCCGGTCGGCGAGCTCCTGGGTCGTGGGCGTGGTCACGGGCGGGAACGCCGCCTCGGCGGGATCCTGACCTCGTCGAAGGTCTGGGGGCCGGACGTGAGCGACTCGTCGATCTTCGTCCCGTGCACCGTCCCGGTGAAGTGGAACGTGTACGGCCCCGGTTGCGACGGGATGAACCAGGCGCGGTAGTCGCCCGGCGTGCCATCGCCTCCCACCTCGAAGTTCGCCTCGAGCGGGAGGTCCGTCTGCTGCCCTCCGAAGGACACCTGGACCTTCAACGAGCCTCCCGAGGTCGACGACCGGCTTGCCGTGCTCCGGTGAGGATGATCTGCACGCTGTTGGGTTGCCCGACGTAGGCCGGCTCGGTCCCGAATCCGATCTCCATGTGGATCGGTCCGGCCTGCCGCTGCGCGTGCGCCGAAGCGGCGGGTGCTCCGATGATCAGCGCGACGGCGGCGAGCGCGCACGCCATCGCGAGCACGCGGATGGAACGATGCATGATCGGGACTCCTTCGATCGACGGCCGGATCGGCCTGATCGGGGCGCGGACGGCTACCGAGGAGGTCCGCGCCCGCGGAGGACGAGCCGGTCGGTGAACGCCGGCACGCCGCCGGGAAGGGTGAGCAGTACCGAGGAGGCGCGCGAGGTCGTCGGCGTCGGAGATCCCAGGATCTCCGCAGCAGCGTCGGCCGCGCGAAGGATCAGGCTGATCGCCGCAGCGACCAGCAGACCAACGGCCAGCTGGGCGACCGCGCCGACCGGCAGGACCTCCGTGAGGTCGTGGAGGGGAGCACCCGCCGCGACTCGCTCCGCGACCTCGATCGCGGCGAACGTCAGGATCTGGAAGCACACGACCCGCGCGGCGAGGCCGCGGAACGCCATCTCGTGCGTCGCCTCGTCCGCGGGTGAGCCGCCCGAGGAACGCCGCGGCGAGTCCGATCACGGCGGTGGCGAGCGCCGCGTGGACGCGCGACGGGCAGGTACCCGTGTCCGGTGGAGGCGAGGAGCTGCGACCGGGCTTGGGGGATCGGCGCGAGGATCGTGTACGCGATCGCGTGGCCCACGAACACACCGAAGAACGCGGTCGCCCACACGATGCTGCGAGGATCGGCAGCCGCGACATCACACCTATGCTACGTGCTCTCGGTGTCGGAGGGAGCAGGTCGTGCAGGCCAAGGACGTCAACCGGGTCGGTGTGGTGGGTTTCGGTCTCATGGGTTCCGGCATCGCCCAGGTCCTCGCCGGTGTCGGGATCGAGGTCGTCGTGCTGGAGCCGACCGAGGAGCTGCTGGCACGCGGACGCGAGCGGGTCGATGCGTCGACCGGCCGGGCGGTCGAGCGGGGCAAGCTCGATCATCAGGAGCGCGACGCGCTCGTCGAGCGGATCCGGGGGACGACCGACGTCGCGTCGCTCGCCGACGTTCAGCTGGTCATCGAGGCCGCGACGGAAGATCGCGACGCCAAGATCGCGATCTTCCGCGAGCTGGATCGCGTCGTCGGTGCCGACGCGATCCTCGCGTCCAACACCTCGTCGATCCCGATCGCCACGCTCGCCTCGGCGACGTCTCGCCCGGACAAGGTCGTGGGTCTGCACTTCTTCAACCCTCCGCCGGCGATGGACCTGGTGGAGGTGACGCCATCCCTCATGACGAGCGCGGACACCGTCTCGTTCGCCCGCGCAGTTCGGCGAGCGGCTGGGCAAGACGACGGTCCTCGCGAAGGACGAGGCCGGGTTCATCGTGAACCGGCTCCTCATCCCGTACCTGTGCGCCGCGATCCGGTTGCTCGACGCGGGCTTCGCCACCCGTGAGGACATCGACGCCTCCATCACGCTCGGCTTGAACCATCCGATGGGCCCGCTCGGCCTCGCGGATCTGATCGGCCTCGACACCGTCCTGCAGATCGCGGAGGTGCTCTTCGAGGAGTTCCGGGAGCCGGCGTACGCGCCGCCGCCGCGACTGCGGCGGATGGTCGCGGCCGGCAGGCTCGGCCGGAAGTCCCGGCGCCGGCTTCTACGACTACGGGTGAGCCTGCGGTCCCGCGCTCGCGCGGGTCCGGCGGCTCGCCTCAACGCATCGATCGAACCCGACCCTCCGAGCCAGAACAGGTCGTTCATCCGATCGCACGTCAGCGGACGTCGGCGCGCCCGTTCATCGGGCGGCACGCCCTTGCGGGCGAACTCGACCCACTGCCCGTGCCAGGGCTCACGAGCGAACCGCCGCACCTGGAGCGCGCCGTACCCGGTCGCCTCGATCCGCCCCTGCAGCACCCAGGGCGCCGGCTTCGGGTCGTCCTCGACGAAGTAGCGCTCGAGCGCCATGAGGATCGGCCCGCTCCTCCTCGGGCGTCAAGCCCTCCGGAAGGTCGAAGCGCCGTCCGCCGTCGGTCTCGAACACGGATCCTCCTCCTACAGCGGGATGTTCCCGTGCTTGCGGGCGGGGATGGACTCGCGCTTCGTCGAGAGCATGCGGAGCGCCTGGATCAGCCGCGGGCGCGTCTCCGCGGGCTCGATCACGTCGTCGACGAAGCCGCGCTCGGCCGCCGCGTACGGGGTCGAGAACTTGTCGCGGTACTCGCGGATCAGCTCGGCGCGCTTCTGCGCCGGGATCGGCCGCCTCGCTCGATCTCCTTCTGGAACACGATGTTCACCGCTCCCTCGGCCCCCATCACCGCGATCTCCGCCGTCGGCCAGGCGAACGAGACGTCGGCGCGCAGGTGCTTGGAGTTCATGACGAGGTAGGCGCCGCCGTACGCCTTGCGCGTGATCACGCGTCATCCGCGGCACGGTCGCCTCGGCGAACGCGTAGAGCAGCTTCGGCGCCGTGCCGGATGATGCCGTTGTACTCCTGCTGCGTTCCCGGCAGGAATCCCGGGACGTCGACGAAGGTCAGGATCGGGATGTTGAACGCGTCGCAGAACCGAACGAACCGCGACGCCTTCTCGCTCGCGTCGATGTCGAGCGTGCCCGGCCCGGACCTTCGGCTGGTTCGCGATCACGCCGACGCTCCGCCCGTCGAGCCGCGCGAACCCGATCACGATGTTCGTCGGCCCAGAGCGGGAAGACCTCGAGGAACTCGCCGTCGTCGACCACGTAGCGGATCACCTCGTGCATGTCGTACGGCTCCTGCGCCCGGTCGGGGATCGAGGTGCGTCAGCGCCTCGGCTCGAGCCGCTCGGGGTCGTCGGTGCTCGCGTACGCCGGGCGGATCCTCGAGGTTGTTCGATGGCAGGAACGACAGCAGGTAGCGGACACGCTGCAGGACGTCCTCGTCGTCCTCGCCGACGAAGGAGGCGACGCCGGACTTCGTCGCGTGCGTCATGGCGCCGCCGAGCGCCTCCATCGTCACGTCCTCGCCGGTCACCGTCTTGATGACATCGGGGCCGGTGATGAACATGTGCGACGTCTCCTTCACCATGAAGGTGAAGTCGGTGATCGCCGGCGAGTAGACGGCGCCGCCGGCGCACGGGCCCATGATCACGCTGATCTGCGGGATCACGCCGCGACGCGCGGACGTTCCGCTCGAAGATGTAGCCGTAGCCGGCGAGGCTGGCCGCGCCCTCCTGGATCCGCGCGCCGCCGGAGTCGTTGATCTGGATGAAGGGCGCGCCGGTCTGCAGGGCGAGGTCCATCACCTTGCACACCTTCTGCGCGTGCACCTCGCCCATCGATCCGCCGAACACGGTGAAGTCCTGCGACGCGACGAAGACCTTCCGGCCGTCGATCGTGCCGTAGCCCGTGATCGCTCCGTCGCCGGCGGGCCGGCGCTTCGTCCATCCCGAAGTCGTGCGAGCGGTGGACGGCGAACGGGTCCGTCTCCACGAACGAACCCGACGTCCATCAGGATGTCGAGCCGTTCGCGAGCGGTCAGCTTGCCCTTGTCGTGCTGCTCGCTGGGCCGCGTCGCGTCCTCCGGGCTGGCGCGCGGACCTGCGGCGCTTGCGGAGCTCGTCGATCCGATCCTCGATCGTCCGGTCGGCCGGGGCAGCTGCCTTCTCGGTCTTCGCCATGGGCCGGAGTCTAGCGACAGCGGCTGCCGCTAGCAGGCCTTCACCGGCCAGCCGGCGCGCCTCCAGCCCCCGAGCGCATGCACCATCCGGACGGTCACGATCGCGTTCGAGCGACCGGACAGCGCCGAGGTGGACAGCGACCAGCTCGGCTGCGTGTACGTGTCGAACCGCCACGGCCAGTAGGTGGCCGAGTGCTGATAGAGGCCGAGGTATCTTCCCTTCGGCGAGCTGGCCGACGGGATGAGTCCGCTCTCGCGCCGGGCGATGCAGATCGCGCGCGTCGATCCCACCCGTCGACCGGTCCGTACGCGCCCACGGCGCATCGTGATCTGCCGTTTGGAGAAGTGCTGGACCGTCTCGCCGTCTCGGCGGGTGAGCTGGCAGGGGTGGTGCGGATGCCGTCCCGCCGCCGCCGGGGATGGGAGGAGCATCGGCGTCGAAGCCACGAGGACCGCGACCAGCAGGACGTTGCGAAGGCGTCGCTGCACGGATGCGGACCCTATCAGGACCGGCCCCGACGCGAGGCGCCGGTTGCCTTACCGGACACCCTCAGACGGGGTCCACCGCGCCGCCCGCCCGCCAGTATTCCCCGTGGTCTCGGTCGAGGAACCCTTCGTCGACCAGCGCGCCGGCGGAGCGCCGCGTGATCGGTGAAGTACCGGGCGACCGATGGCGTTGACCTCCTTCTCGTCGTAACGGCGTCCCGGTTCGAACTCGAGCGCGATCCGTTCCAACACGATCCGTCGTTTCGATCGCTTCGCGGGGATCTCGGTCAGACGCCCGTTGCGGAAGAAGGTCGCGCAGCACCGACTCCTCGGTCGGCGTGACGGCGCCCAGCGCCATGCCGGTCTCGCGCGGCGGTCCCACCTGCTCGGCCGCCCACCGCAGCGTTCCGCCGTCGAGACGATAGGACGCGTGATCCTCGTTGAGACGAACGACCCCGCCGACGCGAGCCGGTTGAGGTGGGAGCGGACGCGCTTGATCGGGAGGTCGAGCGCCGCCGCGAGCATCGGTCCGCTCGCGGAGCCTCGTGCGAGGACGCCCGCGATCGCCAGGCGTTCGGGGTCCGGCGAGCGCACGCAAGATCTCGTCGGGCGTCTCGGACATGTCGGTGGTCTCCCATAGCATGCTCGCATGCAGCTGACGGACCCGCAGCGTCGGACCCTCCAGCAGCTGATCGGCACCGGGGACCGCCCCGTGTTCCCCGCGGACCTCGCGCAGCGGCTCCGGGATCGGATCGAAGGGGCGGCCCGCAGCCTCGATCTGCCCGACGACGCTCTGGCTCGGGAAGGAGAAGCTCAACGATCTCGGCCGGTGCGAGGGCGCCTTCTCCTCGAAGATCGCGGGCGAGTCGCCGCCGTTCGAGCATGGACGGGCGAGCGCCACGGGCGTCCTGCAGCACCGCGCGATCGAAGTGGTGGTGGGCGCGCGCGAACCGCTCGACCCCCACACCGCCGCCGATCTCTCCGTCAAGCGCACGGTGGAGAAGGAGGAGCGCTTCGCGGAGTACTGGGCGGGCCTGCCCGCTCCGGAACGCGACGACATCCAGATGGAGGTCGTCCGGCGGACGATCCTGTTCGAGGCGTCGTTCCCGCCGCTCCGGGAGCTCCGTCGCGAGCTTTCGCCCGCGACGGAGCTCTCGGTGCGCGCTCGAGCTGCTCGGCGGAGCGCTCGTGGTCTCGGGCAAGCTCGATCTGCTCCTCGGGGCGCCGGATCGGCTGGAGCCCATGCGCGCGACGCGGATCGCGATCGACCTGAAGACGGGCAGCGCCTATCCGCAATACGCCGAGGACAACCGGCTCTACGCCCTCGTCCTCGCGCTCCGTTTCGGCGTTCCGCCGTTCCGGGTCGCGTCGTTCTTCCTCGAGGGCGGGACCTGGCAGGCCGAGGACGTCGACGAGAGCCACGCTGTTCCACGCGGCCGACCGGGTCGTGGAGGCCGCTCGGTCCGCGGCCGCGCTGCACAACGGCCGCGAGCCCGCCCTCACGCCGGGCCCGTGGTGCGGCTGGTGCCCGCGCGCTGCAGGTCTGCCCGGCGGCCGACCCCGATGCTCGGTCGTCGGCGTCGCAGCCGTCCGTTGTCGGGGCAGCCGGCCGTCGCTAGGGTTCCGCATCCCGCGGGCGTCGGCGAGCGAGGGTTCGTTCCATGGGGAAGGACGTCTACGACATCGGTGAGCTGCCGCCGCTCGGCGAGGTGCCGCCTCGCATGCACGGGATGCTCGTCCGTCCCGACCGGTTCGGCGATCCGAGCGACGCGATCCGCGATGAGGTGATCGACGTTCCCGAGCTCGGCTCGCGTGACGTCCTCGTCGCAACGATGGCCGCCGGGGTCAACTTCAACAACGTCTGGGCCGCCCGAGGTGTCCCGATCGATGTGACGAAGGGCCAGGCGCGATGGGGCGAGCCCACGGAGTTCCACATCGTCGGCTCGGATGCGAGCGGCGTCGTCTACGCCGTCGGCTCCGGACGTGCGCGATGTCGCGGTCGGCGATGAGGTCGTCGTCCACCCCGGTCAGTGGAACCTCGACGATCCGTGGGTGACGTCGGGCAAGGATCCCGGGCTCGCGTCGACCTTCCGCGTGTGGGGCTACGACACCTGTTGGGGATCCATGGCGCAGTTCACGAAGGTGCAGGAGCATCAGTGCCTGCCGAAGGCCGACCATCTGACCTGGGAGGAGGCGGCGGCTCCGACGCTCACGGGCGGCACCGCCTACCGCATGCTCTTCGGGTGGCCGCCCCACACGGTGCAACCGGGCGACCTCGTCCTGGTCTGGGGCGGAGCGGGCGGGCTCGGATCCCTCGCGATCCAGCTGGTCGCCAACGCGGGAGGCCGCGCGATCGCGGTCGTCGGTTCCGCGGAGAAGGCGGAGTACTGCCGGTCACTCGGCGCCGTCGGCTCCATCAACCGGAAGGACTTCAGCCATTGGGGCGTGCCTCCGCGGTGGGACGCTCCGGAGTGGGCGGACTGGCTGGCCGGGGCGAAGGCGTTCGGGAAGGCGATCTGGGAGGCGGCGGGGAGAAGACCAATCCCGCGGATCGTGTTCGAGCACCCCGGAGAGGACACGATCCCACATCGAACTTCGTGTGCGACCGCGGCGGGATGATCGTGATCTGCGCGGGCACCTCGGGATACGACACCCTGATCGACGTCCGCTACCTCTGGTACCTGCAGAAGCGGTACCAGGGCTCCCACCTGATGAACACCGAGCAGGCGGCCGCGTTCAACGACCTCGTGCGCGACGGAACGATCGAGACGACGCTCGGCGCGGCGTACCCCTACGACCAGATCCCCCACGTCCATCATCTGATGGAGGAAGGTGGGCTCCCGGAGGAACGTCAGCTGCCTGGTGAACGCGCCCCGGACGGGGCTCACGACGTTCCGTTGACCGCCGGAGCGCGCGTGCGTCCGCTCAGCGCGTCTGGACCAGCTCCACGAGGACGCCGCCCATCGACCGCGGGATGGACGAACGCGATCAACGTGTTCCTCGACCCCTGCCTGGGCACGCGGTCGACCAACCGGGCGCCCTGCGCGCTCAGGTCCTCGAGGGCGGCGGCGAGGTCCCGTACCCGGTAGGCGACGTGGTGGAGCCCGGGCCCACGCGTGGCCAGCGAGCGTCCCACCGGCGAGTCGGGCCCGACCGCCCCGAGCAGCTGGATGAACGAGGACCCGACCGCGAACAGCACCTCGTCGACCCCCTGATCCTCGACCCGTTCCCGGAGGACGGGTTCGACCCCCAGCATCGCGCGGTAGCGCTCGACGGACCCCTCCAGATCCTCGACCGCGATACCGACGTGATCGATGTCCACGAGATGGATCGTCACGCTTCCCCATCACGATCTCCTGCGACGGATCATCGGCTCGAGACCCTATCCGTCTTCCCCGCCGCTGTGGCCGGGGGTCCGGAGGTCTGGACATCCGGTCCCCCGAGCGAGCCGAAGGTCCGATAGCCGGGTGAGGCCATCCGATGTACGGTTGATCGACCGGGACACCCCCGACGACGAGGAGCACGCGCTCGTGAACGACAGGACGCCAGCCAGCCCCGCCGCACTCCTCGCAGGATCCCAGCTCATGCAGCAGGGGACCGCCGACGTGTTCCGGCATCGTGAGCGCAGCCGTCTGAAGAAGGTGCTCCGCGCCATCACGGTGGTGTTCCTGCTCGACGCGTTCCTCTACAACTGGTACTCGACGGGACACCGGATCGGGTTGCCGTCGTTCGGGCCCGAGTTCATCTACTTCTTGCCCGTGATCGGCATCTTCGTCGCGATCGCGCTTCATGGCGCTGATGCCCTTCATGTTCGGGCGCTCTGCCGCACCTCACCGTCTACCCGGAGCAGGTGGAGATCGGGCTCACCGAGATCAAAGGTCTGGACACCCAGGTCGACGAGGTGATCAGGACGCTCGACGTCTTCCTCGGGCTACGCCACCTTCCGCGACGAGCTCGGCGGGACGCCGCGCCGCGGCATCCTGTTCGAGGGCCACCCGGAACCGGCAAGACCTTCCTGGCCAAGGCGATGGCCAAGCAGGCGGGCGTGCCGTTCATGTTCATCCCCGCCCCGTCGTTCGTCTCCATGTGGCAGGGGATGACGGCCTGCCGGATCCGGTCGTTCTTCAGAAGCTCCGGAAGGCGGCGCGCAAGGAAGGGGGCGCGATCGGCTTCATCGAGGAGATCGATGCGGTGGCGATGTCGCGCGGCGGTGTGTCGCTCGGCCACGGCCGCGCCGAGCGACCCGGCGCGCACCACGTCCGCGTTCTTCGGCTCGGGCGACGGGGGCATGGTGAACGAGCTGCTGATCCAGCTCCAGTCGTTCGACACCCCGCCGTGGCGGGACCGCGATGCGCGGCAAGCTGATCGCGTGGGTCAACGGGTACCTGCCGCCCAACCGTCAGTTCGCTGCGATGCGGCCCGAGTACCACAACATCCTGCTGATCGCGGCCACCAACCGCGGCGACTCCTCGATCCCGCGCTGCTGCGTCCCGGGCGGTTCGATCGGCGCCTGTACTTCGACCTGCCCACGAAGCAGGAGCGTCGCGACCTGATCGACTTCTTCCTGGCTCGGAAGTCCCACCACGAGCAACTGGATGAACGATGCCTACCGCGAACGGATCGCGCACGAGACCTTCGGCTACACGCCGGTCATGATCGAGCACCTGTTCGACGAAGCGCTGCTGGTGTCGCTCCGTGAGGGACGCAAGCAGATGAACTTCGACGACGTGATGGAGGCGAAGTTCACGGAGGAGATCGGCACCAAGCAGGTGACCAACTACACCGAGACCGATCGAGACGCGGTCGCCACCGCATGAAGCGGGGCACGCCACGGTTGCCTACCTGGTCGGCGTCGGGCGGCGGCTCGAGGTGCTGTCCATCATCAAGCGCCGCGGCTGCGCTGGGACTGCTCGCGCACAGCGACGAGGAGGAGCGCTTCACGCGAACGAAGACCGAGCTCGAGGCCGGGATCGCGATCGCGCTCGGCGGGCTCGCCGCCGAGGAGATGTGCTTCGGCGAGTCGGGGACGGGCCCGGGCGCCGACCTCGCCGCGGCCACGTCGATGGCGGCCCAGATGGTGGGCTCCTTCGGGATGGCCGGGTCGCTGATCAGCTACGAGGCCGTCGCCGACGGACCGCTGTCCCGCTCGAACCTCGTGGGTAAGGTGCTCGGGAACCCCGAGACGAAGCAGCGCGTGGAGGACATCCTCGACGGCCAGCGCGAGCGCGTCCGCGAGGTGCTCGCCGAGAACCGCGACATCCACGGAGCGCTCCGGGACGCCTTGATGGAGCACGACGAGCTCGTCCGCGACGAGATCCTCGAGGTCATCGAGAAGGCGCTCGCGAACCGACCCTGACCTCGCTCCGAGGTCGCGCTCGTACACTCGGTGCATGACCCGCTCGTTCATCGTCGCTGGCGCCCGGACGCCCATCGGCAAGTTCCGCGGCGGTCTCGCGCCGCTCCGCGCGGTCGACCTCGGCGGGGCCGCGATCCGAGCCGCGCTGGAGCGCGCCGGCGTCTCGAGCCCGACCAGGTCGAGTACACGGTCATGGGGCACGTGATCCAGGCGGGGCAGGGGCAGATCACGGCTCGGCAGGCGTCGATCGCCGCGGGCATCCCGAAGGAGATCCCGGCGATCACCGTCAACAAGGTGTGCCTGTCCGGGATGTCGGCCATCGCGATGGCCGATCAGATGATCCGCGCGGGCGAGCTCGAGATCGCCGTCGCGGGCGGGATGGAATCGATGACGAACGCCCCCTACCTCGCGCCGACCGCCCGGGAGGGCTCGCGGCTGGGCGACGCTCCGCTGATCGACGCCATGATCCATGACGGGCTCTGGTGCGCATTCGACGATCGGCACATGGGTGCGGGGACCGACGCGATGAACCGCGAATACGGCGTCACGCGCGAGGCGCAGGACGCGTGGGCCGCCCGCTCGCATGCGCGCGCGCCGACCGCCTGGGACGAGGGCCGGATGGCGGAGGAGGTCGTGGCCGTGTCCGTCCCGCAGCGGGGCGGCGACACGGTGGAGGTCGCGCGCGATGAGGGCATCCGGCCGGACACCACGCCGGAGGCGCTCGCCGGGCTCCGGCCGGCGTTCTCGCCGGACGGGACCGTGACCGCCGGCAACGCGTCGCAGATCAGCGACGGCGCCTGCGCCGTCGTGGTCGCCTCGGAAGCGGCGGTCGAGCGGCTCGGTTCCGAGCCGCTCGCCGAGATCGTCTCCTACGGGATGTCGGCGGACCGGTACGCGTCGCTGCACACGGTGCCGGCCCTGGCGATGGAGAAGGCGCTCAAGAAGGCGGGCCGATCCGACCGCGGACCTCGAGCTCGTCGAGATCAACGAGGCGTTCGCCGGCGTCGCGTCCTACGCGGCTCGTCTGCTCGAGCTCGACGAGGCGATGCGTCAACGTGAACGGGGGAGCGGTCGCGCTCGGCCATCCGATCGGTGCGAGCGGCGCGCGGATCGTGTTGACGCTCGCGCTCGAGATGCGCCGGCGGGGCTCTCCCTCGGCGGCGCCGCGATCTGCGGAGGCGGCGGACAGGGCGACGCCCTGATCCTCCGCCGGGCGTGATCGCCTCGCCGGTCGGCTAGCTGTCGGTCTGAAGCTCGGCGTGCCGGCGGAGCTCGGCCGCGAGTTGCTGATGGGCCGCCTCGGCCTCCCACGGCTCGTCCTGCTGGCTGTCCGCCCGCCTCGTCGACGAGGATCTTCACGTCGGGCGCGGCCGCGCCGTCCGTCTGGACCTCGGGATCCGGGAGGAAGACGCGGAACGCCGAGCCCCCGCCGTCGCGACTCTCGGCCTTCACCGTGCCGCCGTGCGCCTCGGCGAGCCGTCGCACGACCGGGGAGATGGAGGCGTCCGAGGACGGCTCGGGATCCTCGACGGAGAGCAACGCTCCTCCCTCCGCCCGCTGGAGCCGTACGACGATCGTCTTGCCGCTCTGGGTGCGTTCGCTCGACGCGCGGAGCAAGCCGTTCAGGATCTGTTCCGTGCGGACCTGGTCGATCCGCACCTTGACGGGCTCCGCGACGACGCGGATGTCGTGGTCGGAATCGGCCATCGCCTCTTCGACGACCCTGTTCACGAGGGACTCCATGTCGGTGCGCCGGATGTTGAGCTTGATCGAGCCCGAGGCCAGCCGTTCGGCATCGGCGATGTCGGCGACCAGGTTGTCCAGCCGCCGGGCGTGCCCGGTGAGCTGCTTGATCAGCTGCGCCTGATCCTTCTGATCCTTCTTGTGCTTGAGCAGCTGCGTGATGCCGTTGATCTTGGCGACCGACTTCTTCGCATCGAGCGAGAGCTCCTTCATGAACGGCGTCGTCCCGCGCCGGTCCTCGACCGGCATCTCGACGACGGTGTCCTGTTCGTCGCGCGCGACGGCATCGGCCGTTTCTCTGCTCGCGCGTCTCGCGGAGCGCGTCGGACATCTGGTGCATCCGCAGGTCGCCTTCGATGACCTCGAGGCGGTTGCGAGCCGTGATCAGATCCGTCTCCAGCTCCTTGACCCGGTCCTCGGCGCGCGATCAGCTTCTCGGTCTGACCGGCGAGGCGCTCCTGGGTCACCTGGAGCAACTGGTCGATCTGCGCCCGGCCTTGGTCGTCGGCGAGCTCGAGCTGGCGCCGTGCCTCGAAGTCCTGGAGGCGGCGGTTGAGCTCCGCGTTCTCCGCGGCGGCGTCCTCGAGCTGACGCACCAGCTTCTCCGCCCGCGCTTGCTGGGAGGCGCGATCACGATCGGCCTTCATCGTGACGTCCTCGGTCTCGGCGTTGCGGAGCCGTTCGGCCTCGAGCTCGCCGCGCAGCTGCTCGATCGTTCCGTCCGCGCGCGCCAGATCCTCCTGCAACGCGGTGAGCGAGCGCCGCATCTCGTCGGCTTCCTTGCGCGCTTGACCGACCGCGGCCGTGCGCTCCTTCACCTCGGAGGTGTGACCCTTGAGCTCTCCGCGGATCCGGGCGATCTCGTTGTGCGCTTCGAGGAGCTGCTGCTCGCGGCTGGCCGCCTCGGCGCGAGCGGCGGTGACCTCGTCGCGCACCGCCTGCAGATCGTGTCCTGCCGTGTCGCGCCGCCGTCTCGGCGTCGGCGATCCGGCCACGCAGTTCCGTCTCGCGCTGTTCCAGCTGGCTCCGGTAGGACGCCTCGATCTCCTCGAGCTGGCGCTGGAACTCCTCACGCGTTGCCCGGACCTTCTCCTCGAGCTCGGCCTCGCGCTCGACGAGGTCGGCACGATGGGAGGCTCGACCGCTCTCGAGCTCGGCCTTCGCGGCGCGGAGCTCGTCCTCCAGCATGCGCCGCGCGCTGCTCCTCGTTGCGGAGCGCGCGGAGCTCCGTGTGCGCATCCTCCAGTTCGCGCTGGCGCGCTCGCGAGCTGCGCCTCGGCCGTCGTGAGGGCGTCTCGGATCTGCAGCATCTCGACGTTCGCCGCGTCGACCTCTTCCTGGCTGCGGGAGGTGGCTCTCGGTCGCCCGCATCGTGGCGAGCTCTCGGCGGGTGGTGTCGAGCTGCTCCTTCGTCACGGCGAGCTCGGCGTTCAAGCCGATCGCTTCCAGCTCGGCTTCGCGGAGCCGCAGATCCTGCTCGTCGTCGTCGACGACGCGCATCGCCTCCTGGATCGTTTCCTGGAGCTGCGTGGCCAGGCGCTCGCGCTCCTTGCGTGACGGTCCGCAGCTGGAGCTCGAGCTCCTGGACCTGGCCCTCCGCCCGCAACGCGCGCTCCTCGATCCGTGCGTCCCCGGCGCGCCGGCTTGGTCTCGCTGGCGAGCTGCTGGAACGACTGGAGCTCTTCCAGCGTCGTGCGGTACTGATCCTGCAACAGCCCGAGCCGCTCCTCCGCCGCGCGCGCCCGCTCCTCCGCCCGCCGTCTCGCCTCGCCTTCCTCCCGGAGCCCGGGGTGGGGGCCGCTGCCCGCACGGGTTGCGGGATCACGACGGGCCGCGTCTCCACGCCGACCGTCCGCGGTGTCGCTGACCACCGCGAGGAGCCGCGCAACGCCGAAGACCGCGACGCCGAGCAGCACCAGCAGCGCGAACGAGGAACAGCGCGTTCGTCCGCCAGGGCCGGCCGCGCTCGCGATCGGCGCGTCCGGGTGGGTGAGCTCGACGACGGCGGGGCCGCCGACGCCGGAGCGGAACCGCAGCGGGAGCTTCACCGAGAGCGTGCCGTCGAACTCGCTCGTGAGCGGAACCCCGCGGAGGGCTTCCTTGATCGAATCCTTCTCGCCTGGGAGCTGCGTTCCGATCCTGCTGGTCGCCGTCGAGTACAGGATCGTGCCCTCGGGGGAGTACAGGGTGACCGAGTCGAAGTCGCTGGGGTCGATCACGATCGCCTGGATGCTGGGCGGTGAGCTGGCTCGCGCGCTCGGCCGACGCCGGGCCGGTGAGATCGGCGGGCGTGAACGCGAGCGTGAGCGAGCTGTCGGTGATGGTCTGGGCCTGGTGGACGATCTGGTCCGTGGCCGAATGACGGGCGTGGACGCCCATCAAGAGCGATCCGATGATGCCGAGCACGAGGAGCGCCCCGAGCGCTGCGAGCAGCGTCCGTGCGATCCTCCCGTACCCCTTCAACGAAGCGATCATCCCCGTCCCCTCACTGCCACCCGTCGTGTCGCACCGCTCGTTCGAACTGGTCTCCGAAGGTGGTTATCGGCAGGGTTCCGCGCGAGCTTCAGCGGCAGATCGGTGTAGGGCTATCGGCCGACATCGGAGGAAGTGCCTAGGCCGGGCCGGCGCCGGAAAGCACGCGCGTCTCACCGGTGCGGACGTCCTTGTCGAGCACGATCAGATCCTCCATGAGCTGGCGCATCTGCTCGACGTGGGAGACGACGACGACCAGGCGATCGACGTCACCCGCCACGAGGCGACCGATCCCGTCCATCGCACGGTCGAGGTGTTCGGCATCGAGGCTCCCGAACCCCTCGTCGAGGAGGAAGCTGTCGAGGCGGCCGCCTCCGCGCGTGACCATCTCGGCGAGCGCGAGCGCGAGGGCGAGTGACGCGAGGAAGGTCTCGCCGCCCGAGAGCGAGTCCGCGGTCCGGTCGGCGGCTCCGGCGTTCATGTCGAGGACGTGGAACGCATCATCGTCGCTGAAGCGGTAGGCACCGTCGGTCAGCTCTTCGAGGTGCACGCTGCCCAGATCCGCGAGCGCGGCTCGCTCCTCTTCGAGCAGGTACGCGAGGAACCGCGACGGTTGGAGGTCGGCCGCGAGCCGTCGCGCGACGTCCCGAGCTCCGGTCGCGACGACCAGACGAGCCTCGAGATCCGCACCCGCAGCGAGGGTCTCCTCGATCGTTCGCACGCGTTCGGCCGAGGCGGCCGCGGCGGCGGCCGCATCGGCGACCACGCGGGCGACGTCCACGTCCGGCGGGAGGTCGAACGCCGCGAGCTCGGCGGCGACGGCTTCCGTCGCCGCATGGGCCTCCGCGGCCGCTCGGTCCCCGGCCTCCGCGGCCTCGGTGAGCCGCTCCATGAGCGTCTCCCCGAGCTCGACGTACGACGAGCGGACGTCGGTCGCAGCGGTCCCCACCGGACGGGCCTGCCCCAGCAGGCCCCAGGCCGTCGCGAGCTCGTTCGCGAGGGTCGCGAGCCCGCGACCCGCCTCGTCCGCGCGCGCGCGACAGGTCTCCAGTGCGGTGCGGGCCGCGTCGGCTTGCCGCCGACGCGGCCCGCACCGCACCTCGGCCAGCTCGAGCTCGTGCTGGCGTTCGTCCAGCAGCGCCCGCGGGTCGCCGTCGCCGAGCCGGTCGACCAGCTCGCTCTTCGTCGTGGCGAGCGCGGCCTCGGCCTTCCGTGCGGCGTCTTCGCGCGCGGCGAGCTGGATCGCGAGGGCTTCCGACGCGCTCGGCGCCGGCGGCCGCCTGCTCGAGGGCGGTGGCCGCTCCCGCGGCCGCTCGTTCCTTCGCGTCCCGCGCCGCGCCCTCGGCCGCCCGCGCCTTCGCGAGCGCGCGGTCGGCCGCCGCGACCTTGGGGGCGGCGCCGGCGCGTGGGACGCGCTCGACGACCCGGTCGCACACCGGGCACGGCTCGCCGGCGATCAGCTGGCGCCGGAGCTCGTGCGCCATCTCGGCATGTTGGGTGAGCGTGCAGGGCGGATTCGGCTTCGGCGCGAACGGCCTCGGCTGTTTCGAGCGCCGTCGTCGCCGCGTCGAGCGCGGCGCGCTTCGTCGTCGCCGCTCGCGCGAGGCGCTCCTGAGCGGCACGGGCTGCCTTCGCCTCCTGCGCGGCGGTCTGGGTGGCGGCCGCCGCCTGCTCGACGGCCCTCGCTTCGTGATCCAGCTTCTCGACCAATGCCGCGAAGGCCTGGAAGGCGGCGTGTCCGCCGACGCGCTCCGAGATCGCCTCCAGCTCGGCGCCGGCGACCTTCCGGGCGTCGTCGGCCGCCGTCATCTCCTCCTGGGCGAGCCGGACCGCGTCGTCGGCCGCCGCGGCGTCGTCGGCAACCTGCTCGAGTCGCTCCGCCGGTGGGAGCGCCGCGGCCGTCGCTTGCAGCTGCGCCGTCCGCGCCGCCGCCTCGGTCGCTTCCCGGAGCGCGATGTCGCGTGCTTGCGTGAGCACGTCGAGCCGCTCACGGGCCGCGTCGAGGCTCGCGTGGCGCGCCGAGGTCGTCTCCGCCTCGGCCCGTGCCTCATCCAAGCGCGAACGAGCCTCGTCCAGCCGGGAGCCCTCTCGCGCGAGCGCCTCGAGCTCGAGCTCGGCGCCGCGGACCCGGTCTTTCGCCGCCGCCAGGGCGGCATCGAACCGCTCGTAGCCGAACACGCCCTTCAGCACGGCGTTGCGATCGGTCGGCGTCGCCTTCAGGAACTCCGCGAACCGGTTCTGCGCGAGCAGCACCGAGCGGCAGAAGGCGTCGAAGGTCATCCCCAGCAGCCGCTCGACCCGCTGCCGCACCGGCGCTCCTGCAGGACCGTCTCCAGCACCTCCGCGTCGTCCGCGTCCTTCGCGAGGCGCTCGAGCCGGTGCTGGCTCTGGCCTCGCCGGCGGAGCGCACGCTGGGCGCGCCAGATCTCCCCGTCCACCTCGAACAGCAGCTCGACGTGGCAGCCGTCCTCGAGCTGGTGGATCAGCGATCGCGTGTCGCGCTCGAACGACGGCGTCTTGCCGTAGAGCGCGAAGACGACGGCGTCGAGGATCGTGGACTTCCCGGCGCCGATCGGCCCGACCACGCCCACGAGCCGTCGACCCCGGAAGTCGAAGGTCGTCCGGCCCCGGTACGAGCGGAACCCCTGCACCGTCAGCTCACGCGGACGCATCGGCCACCTCTTCGAGCACCTCGCGGAACAGTCCGAGCAGGTCCGAGGGCGGCTCCTCGCCGGTGTCCCGCCGGTAGTAGTCGGCGTACTGCTCCTCGTCGCTCGGCCGCGGTCCGCCGGAGCGGGCGCGGCGTTCCCGGGCGGCCGGTACGGACGGACGTTGACCAGGAAGGGGAAGGTATCCGCCGCGCGCCGACCCAGGTCCGCGTCGATCCCGCCCACGCGCACGGTGAGGTCGAGGTAGGCGTCGCGAAGCTCGTCGATCCGCGCGTCGATCTGATCCCACGTCCCTTCGGCGCGAACGAGCGGCCGGCCGGAGACGAGGGGGATCGACGCCACCGTCGCGAGCCGGCCCGGTTCGGCGTCGACGATCACGACCCGCTTGGCCTCGCCGGCCTCGCCGAAGTCCAGCGGAAGGAGCGAGCCGGCGTACTGCCCGGGACCGGCGATCCGGGGATCGCCTGCGGGGCGTGGATGTGGCCGAGCGCGACGTATTGCGGTCCCGGAGGGATCGCCTGCGCCGATGCGACGTACGCTCCGCCGACGTGCAGCTCCCGCTCGGAGCCCCCGACCTTCACGCCGCCCACCATGAAATGGGCGACGAGCAACGGGACGAGATCCGTCCCCGCTCGCGCGACGAGCGCGGCGTCGAACGCCGCGCACAGGGCGGCGATGCGTTCGGCGTATTGGCCGTACCACTCGCCCGCGTCGCGCATGAAGTCGACCACGCGACCCTCCCGCAAGAACGGGAGACAGCCGACGAGCGCGGGCACGCCGAGCTCTCCGGGCCCGAGGACGCCGCCCTGCGTCGGGCCGCCGGATCGACCCGATCAGATGGACGCCTCGGCCCTGGTCCCGCACCAGCGGCGCGAGCGCGTCGAACAGCTCGGGGAATCGTGATTGCCGGCCACCGCGACGACGGGCCGCCCCTCCGCGAGGCGGAGGAGCCCGGCCAGCCCGAGCGCGAGCGCGTCGACCGGAGGGATCGGACGATCGAAGACGTCGCCGGCGACGAGCACGAGGTCCACCTCGTGCTCGGTCGCGATCCGGGCGACCTCCTCGAGAGCGGCCGCCGTCTCGGCGGCGCGATCGTGCCGCCCGAGGCGGCGGCCGACGTGCCAGTCGGCGGTGTGGAGGATCCGCATCAGCCGGGGGAACGCTGCATCCGAGGGGAACGGCGCCGAGGCGACGTGCGTTCCTCACGTCAGCCCGGCGAACGGATCGTCGCCGGCATCCGCCACCTCCTCCTTCCTGGTCGCCCACGGCGGGAACGGGAACGTGACCACGAGCGGGACGGGGATCGCCGGTTGGCTGACGACCATCGTTCCCGGGCTTCAGGAGCCGTGCCCGAGCCCGCGTGGACGGCAGCATCCAGCCGTACTCGGCGCGTTCCGCCTCGGCCGAGTCGAGGCGCCCGGTCACCCGGATCGCGGCGTTCTCCAGGACCTCGGGCGCGACGCGACTGGCCGTCTGCTGCGCGCCGACGAGCAACACGCCGAGGGAACGGCCGCGCTGGGCGATGTCGATCAGCATGTCCTTCAGCGGCCCGGTCCCTTCGCGGGGGCGTACTTGTTGAGCTCGTCGAGGACGATCACCGACAGCGGCAGCCGCTGCCCGGTGTCCTCCTTCTCCTTGAACGTCTCGCGCAGGAGCGCGCCGACGACGAAGCGCTGGGCTTGTTCGTGCAGCGATTGGATCGCGACGACGGTGACGTTGGCCGCACCGCGATCGATCCGTCGGTCCGCGTCCGGCTCGGACGAGATGCCCGAGCCGCGCCGACGCCGCGTGCAGCCGGCGCAGGAAGGCCGCGACCGTCCCGGGCATCACCCGCGCCGTCCAGGCGGCGTCGGCCTCCGAGCCGTCGTCGGGCTCGAGATGGACCTCGAGCGCGCTGGACGAGCGACGGGAGATCGGTGATCACGACGCTCGGCCTGCGCCGCCGGGATGCGGTCGTCCCGAGACCATGCGTGCCCGTCGGCGCGTCTGCGCGGGTCGCGGAGCGCTACCGCGCCCGGCATGCCGTCGACGTCGACGCGCCCACCGTTTGAGCTGGAGCTGTACGCGCTCGCGGATGAACGGGATCTGGTTCTTCGCGTCGCTCGCGTCCGTGAAGCAGAACTCGAGCAGGTCCTGGTCGATGAACTCGCGCGGCGTCCAGGAGAAGACGTCGACGCCCTCGAGACGACCACCGGTGTCGGGGACGCACGACGTCGCCGCTCTGCGCGTCGCGGCGGCGCCCAGAAGCGAACGCTGGGGAACGGCGCGGGCTCGACGCCGAGCGCCGTCCAGCCCTCGCGGGCTCCCTCGTGGGCCTCGAACGACGCGGTTGGGCCGATCGAGCCACAGCAGGTCCTCGCCCTTGACGTTGAACACGAGGACGCGGAGGTTCGCGGCGCCTCGGAGCCCACGACCTCGGGGGTCGAGGTCAGCATCGCGCAGGAAGAACAGCGCGAACGAGGTCTTGGTGGCCACGCCGCGGATCCCGCTGATGGACATGTGGCCGCCCTTGCGACCGTCGAAGAAGTCGAGGTCGACGTGCACGGGGCAGCCGTCGCGGCCGAGCCCGATCGGCAACGGCCGCTCCATCTCGTCGGCGTAGAGGGCCTTGCGGCGTTCCTCGCCGGTCGCGCGCGCGACGCTCCTCGCCGGGGTCGGCCGAGACCCAACCTCGGGATCGACGCGCGTGACCGCGACCCGAGCCGTTCGCACCTTGGCCGCCGGCATGATGCCGAGCTCGGCGATCCGGTGCGTGTCCGACTCGTACTGCGCTCCCTCGTAGACGCGCCTCGGCCTCGGTGACGACCCCGTAGGTCCGAACCTCGCCCGACCTTCGGGACCTCGGTGCGGACGACGATCAGATCGTCGAGTTGGAGGTACTCGTCTTCCTCGAGGACGACGCGGAACTCCGCGGTCGTCGTGTGCTCGGATCCGAGCACACGACCGACGCGATCGTCGGCTCACGAGGCCATCCGTTCGTGCACGCGCTTCGCGGAGCGCGCGGTACACGAGGCCGCGGTCGCCCATGCGGTGGCGGAGCTGCCGCTCGAGCGCGCGCGATCGGCACCAGGTTCTGCGGCGCGCGGGGATCGAGATGGGGCTCGGACGCGACGAGCGGCAGCACGGCCGCCGTCCGGTCGCGCCAGACGCGATCACGTCGCCGTCGGGAGCTGCCCGCTGGCCTCGCACCGGACGATCCCGGACCACGCGTGGCCACCCGGCACGTGCGCGAGCCGCACGTACCAGGAGTACCGGCGGTACTCGGAGATGCGTGAACAGCGGCGTCCGCTGTCCCGGGCGGAGCGCGGCGACCACGACGCTGCGCTCCGGCGGCAGGTACGTCACGCGATGGCTCTTGATCGATCCCACCGCTGGCACGGGCGCCAACTCGTTCAGCGGCCCGTCGGCGACGACGAAGCATCCCGACGCGAGGGCGGTGGCGACGTGTCCCTCGGCGGTCCGCATCTTCGTGTGCAGCGTCCTGACCAGCCGCGCCGGATCCGTGTCGCGGCGTGGTGGCCGTGGCGTAGGGCGGCTCGAGCGCAACGACGGGGAAGGTCTCGGCTCGTCCACCCGCGAGCACCGCCCATCGATCCGACCTGCTCGTCGGCGATCCACGACCGGCGCGACCCGCGGTCCCAGACCGCCGCACCGACCGCGAACGTGCCGCAGATCCCGGGGACCGGACCGGACGGATCGTCGAGCGTGAGCCGCGCGTCCGACCCGGCGGACGCCGTCGACGAACGCGATCCGCGCGACGCCGTCGTCGACGCCGTCGCGCGGAGCCCAGTCCTCGGTCTCGATCGACGTGTCGACCGAGCCCTCCGCCGGCGCCAGCGCCTCGTCCGGATCCAGGGCGCGCCGTACTCGGGCGACCAGCCCTCGACGAAGATCCGTGCCATGCGCCGGATACTACCCACGGCCACCGACGCCTCCGCTCAGGCTGGGCTCACCGTCTCCGACGAGGTCGTCCACGTGCCGCCCCCGGCGTACGTGAGGACGCTCGTCCGCATGGCGCTCGGACAGCAATGTGGATCTCCGTGCGCGAACACCGCTTCCGTCACGACGAGACCGACCGGGTCCGTCGACGGGACGATGCGTGGTGTCGCAGACGTTCCGATCGAACACTCCGGGCACCCGTCGCGATGTCGATCGCGAAGGAGGTCCCGCACCCTCCGGAACCGCCCGTCTCCGCGAACACCAGCGCGTCATCCGATGCGTCGCCGGTGACGTCGCCGATCACCGCCGTGAGACCCAGGACCGGGCGCCGGCTTCGCACCGAACGCGACGGCGTTCACCGGTTGCCATGGCGAGCCAGGGTCGCCGCGGTGCAGCCACACCGCGATGCCTCGATCGGTCCGGAAGGGGTCGGGTCCGGGACGCTGCCAGGCCACCACGATCGCGTCGCCCTCCGACGTGTGCGCGTACCACGTTCCGGCGACCTCGTCCCCTTCGGAACGAGGTCATCGACGGGCACGTCGCCGGCCGGAAGATCCGAGGGATAGGCGGTGGGCAGCCCTCGCGGGAGCGACGGCGGCGCTGCGGGCGTTCCGGTCGCGGGCAGCGCGTCATGCGTTCCGCACGCGACACGCGGCGAGGCAGATCAGGAACGCGGCGGATGCTCCATCGGCGACGGTCGGCCATGCGCCGATGGTGGCAGACGTTCCGGCGAGACCGTGGGACGTTGGGCCGAGCGACCGGCCCTCGGGTTTTGGGAGGATGGAGGCAACATCCGCGGAGGACGGCGACCCAGCGGGCCGGCGGGTGGCCGGTCCAGCGGAAGGAGCCCACGACGGCATCGACCTCTGAGCTCGAGGGGGCGCGCTCGTCCTCCTGCCTCGCTGCGGGCGCCGTGGACTGTATCGGTTGGCCTGGTTGGCCGAGCAGGGGATCAGCGCCGTGCCCAGCCTCCCGAACACCCTCAAGATCCTGCTCGAGGACCTCCTCCGGCGCGCCGGGAGCCGCGACGTCGCCGACGCCGACGTCGCGGCGCTCGCCGCGTGGCCGGCGCCCGCGCTCGCGATCGCGTTCATGCCCGGACGCGTGCTGATGCAGGACTTCACGGGCGTGCCCGCGGTCGTCGACCTGGCGGCGATGCGGAGCGCCGTGGCGCGCGCGGGCGCGCGACCCGCGCGCGTGAACCCGCACGTGCCGGTCGACCTGATCATCGACCACTCCGTGCAGGTCGATCTGTTCCGGTCGCGCGGACGCGTACGAGACCAACATCGACTGGGAGTACCGCGCGCAACGCGCGAGCGCTACGCGCTGCTCCGGTGGGCGCAGCAGGCCTTCGACAACGTTCCGCGTCGTCCCGCCGGGCGCGGGCATCTGCCACCAGGTGAACCTCGAGCACCTCGGCGCGGGTGGTCGCCAGTCCGCGACGGCGGTCGCGTTCCCCGACACGCTCGTGGGGACCGACTCGCACACGACGATGGTCAACGGCCTCGGCGTGCTCGGCTGGGGGTCGGGCGGCATCGAGGCCGAGGCGGCGATGCTCGGCCAGCCGATCTTCCTGCCGCAGCCGCTCGTGCTCGGGGTGCGCGTCATCGGCGCGCTGCCCGCCGGGCACGACGGCCACCGACCTGGTCCTGACGCTCACGCAGATGCTGCGCGCGCACGGTGTCGTGGGGACGTTCGTCGAGTTCTTCGGCGACGGGCTGTCGTCGCTTTCGGTGGCCGACCGAGCCGACGCTGTCGAACATGTGTCCCGAGTACGGAGCCACGTCCGCGTACTTCCCGGTGGACCGCGGAGACGCTCCGCTACCTCACCTTCACCGGCCGAGGCGACGTCGGTCGACCTGGTCGAGCGCTACACGAAGGAACAGGGGCTGTTCCGGGCCGATGGCGACCCCGAGCCGCGGTTCTCCGAGGTCGCTCGAGCTCGATCTGGCGGCGGTGGAACCGTCGGTCGCCGGGCCGAAGCGCCCGCAGGACCGCGTGCCTCTCGCCGAGGTCTGGGAGTCGTTCGTGGCGGCGTTCCGCGACCGCGCTGGAGCCTGATCCCCGACCCGAGCGACGTCGGCCGGTTCGAGGAGGAGGGGGAACGCCGACGTCGACGTGGACACCGACGCGACGATCGAGCCCGGCGCGAGACTCCGATGTCGGTCGACGGCGAGGTCGTGAAGCACGGCTCGGTGGTGATCGCCGCCATCACGTCGCTGCACGAACACGTCCAACCCGTCGGTGATGCTCGCCGCCGGGCTGCTGGCGAAGAAGGCGGTCGAAGCCGGGCCTGCAGACGCAAGCCGTGGGTGAAGACCTCGCTGGCCCCGGGCTCGCGCGTGGTCACCGACTACCTCGACCGCGCGGGCCTCACGCCCTACCTCGACGAAGCTCGGGTTCGCCCTCGTCGGGTACGGCTGCACGACCTGCATCGGGAACTCCGGTCCGCTGCCCGAGCGCGTCTCGGCGGCGGTCGACGAGGGCGACCTGAACGTCGTCGCCGTGCTCTCCGGCAACCGGAACTTCGAGGGACGGATCCACCCGCAGGTTCGGGCGAGCTACCTGGCATCGCCGCCGCTCTGCGTCGCCTACGCGCTGGCCGGCTCGGATCGACCTCGACCTCACGAGCGAGCCGCTCGGGCGACGGGGCCGACGGGCCCGTGTACCTCCGAGACATCTGGCCGACGCCCGACGAGGTCGTCGCGTCGATGGCGGCGGCGATCGCCGAGGAGCAGTTCGTGCGCGAGTACGCCCACATCTGGGACGGCGACGAGCGGTGGACGTCGCTCCCGACCCCGGACGGACCGGTGTACGCGTGGGACCCGGCGTCGACCTACGTGCAGGAGCCGCCGTTCTTCCGACGACCCGATGCCGGCGCGGCCGATCGAGGACGTCGAGGGCGCTCGGGTCCTGGTGGCGCGTCGGCGACTCGATCACCACGGACCACATCTCACCGGCGGGCTCGATCAAGGCGGATTCGCCGGCGGGCCGGTACCTCCATGGAGCACGGGGTCGCCGCCGGCGCGAGTTCAACTCGTACGGCGCGCGCCGCGGGAACCACGAGGTGATGATGCGGGGCACGTTCGCGAACATCCGGCTCCGCAACGAGCTCGCGCCCGGGACCGAGGGCTCGTGGACGCACGCACCTGCCGAGCGGCGAGGTCGCTGCCGATCTTCGACGCGGCCGAGCGGTACCGCGACGAGGGGTCGCCGCTCGTCGCTCCTCGCCGGCAAGGAGTACGGCAGCGGATCCAGCCGCGACTGGGCGGCGAAGGGCCCGCGCTGCTCGGGGTGCGGTTCGTGATCGCGGAGAGCTACGAGCGGATCCATCGATCGAACCTCGTGGGGATGGGCGTGCTGCCGCTCCAGTACCTCGCGGGCACCACCGGCGGCGTCGCTCGGCCTGACCGGGCGCGAGACGCTATCGCGGTCCGCGGGCTCTCCGGCAGGCATCGTCCCCGGGACAGGAGCTCGCCGTCGAGGCGGTGGCGGAGGACGGGCAGGTGATCTCGTTCCCAGCGACGCTCCGCGTCGACGGCGCCGCCGAGGTCGACTACCTCCGCGCCGGCGGCGTCCTCAACCTGGTGCTCGCGGAGATGCTCGGAGGAGTAGGTCGGCGCGGGCTCGGGCGGCTCACGCCAGCGTCGCGGTGTACACCGGCTGGGTCGTCGGAGCTGGCCGGGCACGACGTGGGCTCGACGGTGACCGCCATGACGTCCGCTCTCGCTGACGTCGGCGCTCGTGTAGGCGGCGAGCTCTCCGTCCGTCGGCGAAGCGCACCCGGTGGAGACCGGTGTGCTGCCGGTGATCATCAGATCTCGTACGTCTTGCCCGCGCCCGGCGAGGGGAGACCCTCGCCCCAGATCAGCGCACCCGGCTGCCCCGGCGCGTAGACCATCGCGAGGGCGCCGGCGCCACCCTGGAATGGATGACCTCTTGCGTCGGACTGGCGCCGACGATGGGTTGGGTCCGCGGGCGGAGCGACGCGACGCCCGCGAGGACGATGACGAGCGCAGCGGCGACCGCGACGAGCGCTGCGCGCCGTCGCGGTCGTCGCTCGCCCGCCCGGCGCGAGTTGCGCGCACGTTCGAGGACCCGGTCCGCGAGCTCCTCGCGGACCGGGACCGGCTCGAGCGCGAACCCGAGCAGGCCCGCCGTCTCCTCGAACCCCGCTTCCAGCCGGCGGCACTCTTCGCAGTCGCCGTGCGCCGTCATCGCGGCGCGGAGGGTGGCGTCGTCCTCGGGCTCCAGCCCGCCGAGCGCGCGCAGGGCCAGCAGCTCTTCGATCAGCCCGTGATCCCGCTCGCTCATCGTTCTAGCTCCTCGACCACCGAGCGCATCCTTCGCATGCCGAGCAGTGCCCGGGACTTGACCGTGCCCAGCGGGGCGCCGGTCTTCTCGGCGACCTGGGACTGCGAGGAGGCCGTCGAAATACATGAGCTCCAACACCTCGCGCTGCTCCGGCGGGAGGGACGCAGGGCCGTGCGGACGGCGTCGCGTCTGCCGGTGCGGCGACCGCCGCCAGCACGGCGTCGGTCGGATCCTCGGCCTCCTCCCGGACCCCGACGACCATCTCGTCGGAGCGCCGTCGCTCGCGCTTCCTCCCGGCGGACCACGTCGACGGCGCGATGGTGGACCATCGTCATCAGCCAGGCTTTTCACCGAGCCGCGCCGTCATCGAACACGCCCGGGTTCCGCCAGAGACGTCAGGAAGGCTTCCTGCACGATCTCCTCCGCCAGCTGGGCCTGCCGAACCACACGAACGGCGAGCGCCATCGCGCGAGGGGCATAGGTGGCGAACAGGCTGCGGAACGCCTCCTCGTCCCCTCCTTCGATCCGCCGAACGAGCTGGCGGTCGCGCGCGGCGGAGAGATCCTCAGCCATCCCCGACACGACGCTCCCGATCGGCATCGCGGCGGTGACCTGCGCGGGCATCCATCCTCCACGAGAGCTCCGCACCGTATCCGCCGCCGTGGAGCTTCCCGGATGACCGAACCGCTCACCTCGCCGTCATGCTCCGGAGCGGTCCAGCCGACGGATCGCCGTTTCGAGCAGCTCCGCGAGGTGCAGGCCGCTGCCCGGGCTCGTACCGAGCCGTGCCGACCGAGAGCTTCAGGGCCCGCGGTGGATCGCGTCGCGCGTCGTGCACGGCCATCGCCTCCACCAGGCGTGAAAGGACGGTGGTCTCGGCGCCCTCCGCCTCGCCGGTCAGCAGGATGCAGAACGTGTCGGGCGCGATCCTGCCCGGAACGTCGGAGTCGCGGACGGAGTTCAGCACCACGCCGGCGGCGTCGCGGGCGAGCTCGTCGGATGCCTCGCTGCCGAGCGCCGCGCGGAGCGCATCGTGCTCTTCGATCCGAACGAACACGAAGATGACCGGCTCGCCCGGCGCGGTCGGCCATCCGCAGATGGTGCTCGGCGATCGGCGCGAACCCGCGCAGGGTGGGGAGCGCGGTCGCCTCGTCGTTCGTCGCGAGCTCCCGACGCATCCGGACGGATCGCGACGGCGTACCGGATCGCGCGCGGCAGGAGCGATCCGAACAGCTCGTCGCGCACGAGATGATCTTCCACGCCCGCGTGCATCGCGACGGCGCCGTCGGCCACGCGGACGGCGTCCGTGACCACAACGACCGCGGCGTCGGGCTCCAGCCCGCGCACACGGCGGACATCGTCTCCAACGGCGCGCTGCCGTCCAGCGCGAGCACGACGGCGTCGACCCCGCTCCGGCCCTCGATCGTGTGCGCGCCGCGAACGTCGAACCCATCCTCGCGAGCGAAGCGCGGCCACGTCCGCGTCGTCGAGGCCGACGAGGAGCACGGTCACCGGTCCCCCAGCATGTCTCCGTTCCCTCTCCCGGTGGTCGGTGCGGAAGGCAGCGCCGCGCATCATCGCACATGGCATCGGCGGACCTCGGCGACGACGGGCCGCGCGACCGCGCACAACCTCACCATCGGGAACGACACACGTTCGGCGGTCGCGGCATCCGACCCCGGATACGCTGGAAGGCACATGGTGGATCCCGCTCCGTCGGCCGCCGGCCGCATCACGCGTCTCCTCGTCGTTGATCTCAGCATCGCTCGCGCTGCTGTCCGGCTTCGTCGGCACCGCGGTCGCCGTGCGGTGGGTGCAGCTGCGGGACGTCGGGACCGTGCCGGGCTTCAGGCGCAGGCGGTGCCGAGCGGTTCCACGGCGCCGCCGCCGGGGAAGTGCTCGGACCATCCGTGCAACTACCTGTTGCTCGGATCGGACTCCCGGGCCGGGCTGCCGATCGACGAGCAGCACCAGTTCGGTACGAACAAGGACATCGGCAGGACCACCCGGGCGGACACGATCATGCTCGTCCACACGGATCCCGCGCTCCAGAAGGCGATCGTGCTCTCCTTCCCACGCGACCTGTGGGTCGACATCCCCGGGCACGGCTCGGACAAGATCAACGCCGCGTTCGAGGGCGGGCTGGAGGGCGGCGGGCCGCAGCTCATGGCGAACACGGTCGCGAACCTCACCGGTCTGCCGATCGACCACTACCTCTACGTGGATCTGGCGGGCTTCCAGAACGTGGTGGACACGCTCGGCGGCGTCGACCTGTGCATCCCGCCGTACGACGTCAACACGCCGGGGTGGCTGTCGCAGCACACTGGCCTCGGGCGTCGACGAGAAGATCTACTACGGCGAGCCGGGCCACGTGGCCGACCCGAACACCGGGTTGGACGTCCTCCCGGGGTGTCAGCACCTCGACGGGTTCAGGCGCTCGCGTACGTGCGCACGCGGAGCCTCCCGTGCGACGCGATCCCCGACTTCTCGCGGATCGGTCGCCAGCAGCAGTTCCCTGCGCGCGGTCGATCAACCAGATGCTGCGACCCACGGAACTGGCGAGGGCGCCGGCCTTGGTGCAGCCCGTGCTCGCGAACCTCCATCGGGATCAAGGGTTCCTACCCGGGGAGCTCGTCTACCTGGTTGGGCAGCTCCGCGGTCTGACGACCGGCGCCGTCGAGTTCCGCACGGTTCCCGGCGTGGCCGGGATGCGGGGAGCGAAGTCGGTCGTCCTCATGGATCCCGCAGCCCGGCAGATCTTCGCCGCGATCCGCGACGGCAAGCAGCTGCGGGTCCATCGGGACCGAACTCGTCAACACACCGCCCTCGAGGCCAACACGAAGGTCGAGGTGATCGACGACGGTGGCGCCGGCGCGGCCGGAGGCGTCGAGACCCTCCTCGCGAACGCGGGTTCGACGTGTCGCCGGGGATCGTCCAGGGCCCGGCGCCCGTCGGTGTCACGGGGTCGGCGATCGTCTTCGCCCCGGGCCAGGACGCCTACGCTCAGGTGGTCGCCGGCTACTTCCCGAGCCTTCCCTTGATCCAGTCCTCGAAGCTGCACGGCACGCCCGTCGCGGTCGTGGTCACCCTCGTACCGACCCGCGCCCAGCGGGACGCCTGCCCCGCCGACGCCGTCCGGTACCTGTCCCGCTCCCGGCTAGCCCTCGGTCACGTGCGCCGCCCGGCGTCGGCTAGCCTTCCCCGGTGCGTGTCGTGGTCGAGCGCGAGATCTGCGGTCGATCCCCGCCGGACGGGGGTCGGGCAGTACACGAGGGCCGTGCTGCGCGCGCTGCCGCCCGCCGATCCCGGGACGCGGTTCGTCGCCTGGTACCTGGATGTGCGGGGATCGGGACGCATCCTCGACGCTTCGCCGGTTGGGCTCCCAACCTATCGGAGCGGACGACCCGTCTCCCGACGCGCCTCTACGGCCCGCTCGGTTCGCGAACGGGCTTCCCGAAGCTCGAATGGCTGGCGGGTGCGTTCCGATGTCGTCCTGGCGCCGAACTTCGTCGTGCCTCCGACCTCGGCGTCGTGCGTCGTCGTCGTCGTGCACGACCTCGCCCGCGACGTGATGCCCGAGACCGCTCCGCATCACGACGCACGATGGCAGCACGAGGGTTCGAGGCGGTCGCTCCGCGAAGCGTCGGCCGTCATCGTCCCGAGCGAGTCGGCGCGTCAGGATCTCGAGCGCTTCTACGGGATCGAGCGAACGCGTCCGGGTGATCTATCACGGGACCGATGCCGAGGCGTTCGCGCCGGCGATCCCTCCACAGATCGAAGAGCTCCGGAGCCGGTTCGCGATCGAAGGCCCGTACATCATCTTCCTCGGAGGCCTGGAGCCGCGGAAGAACCTCGAGCAGCTGGTGCGAGCGTTCGGCATGATCGAGGACCGCCGGTGCTCGTTGGTCCTCGCCGGAGGCGCCGTTCGGTGGGCGCCGACCTACTCCGGAACGGATCGATCGTGCGATCGCCGATCTCCCAGCAGATGTTCGTGGGCGCGTCATCCGCACCGGGTACGTACCGGACGCGGATCGGCGGAGGCCTCCTTTCAGTGCGGAGGTCCTGGCCTTACCCCTCCCGCTACGAAGGGTTCGGCTTCCCGATCCTCGAGGCGTTCGCGGCGAACGTACCGGTCCTCACGTCCAACCGCTCATCGATGCCCGAGATCGCAGGCAACGCCGCGTCGCTGGTCGACCCGGACGATCCGAGTCGATCGCGAAGGGGCTCGGACGAGCTGCTGGGCGACGACGACCTGCGCAACGTCCTCCGCGCGGCGGGGACCGCGCGCGTGGCCTCGTTCACCTGGGAGCGGTGCGCTCGGCAGACGGTCGACGTGATCCACCGCGCGGCGCGCGGGGATCCATCGGACGGTCCCGGCCCCGTCTGACCTCGCGCCTCAGACGGGCTCCAGCGCCAGCCGGTACGCGGCGACGACCCGCCGTGCGGACTCCGCGAGGCTCAGCGACCGCCACGCGCTCTCGTCCCGCCGCGACCAGGCGGGAGCGGAGCGTCTCGTCGTCGAGCAGACGGAGCATGGCGGCGGTCCAGCCGGCGACGTCGTCAGGACCGATCGCGAGCGCGAGCGTCGCCCACCACCTCGGGAGAGCGCGGTCGCGGACGATGCGATGACCGGGCAGCCGGAGCGCCATCGCCTCGGCGAGCGGAAGACCACATCCCTCGAAACGAGACGGATAGACGAGCCCGACGGCGCCGGCGAGCAGCCGGTCGAGGTCCCGATCGGTGGACCATCCCCATCCGGCGGACACGATCGCCCAGATCCAGCCGGCGGATCGACGCTACGACCTCGGGCTCGGCGTTCCCGGGACGGCCGTCAGCACCAGCCGGACGTCGGGGTCGGTGGCGGCCACGCGGGCCGAACGCCTCGATCAGGATCGAGGTGGTTCTTGTGCCGATCGGTGACGGCCGGATAGACGAAGTCATCGCCCTGGCACCGGCGGCGGACCGGAGCCGTTCGTGTCGGTGCGCGTCCCCTGGGAACACCGGCGCGCTCACGACGAGCACGCGAGCCGGATCGAGCTGGAAGCGACGGAGCACCTGCTGCCGGACGTACTCCGAGGGGCGTCATCACGACCGCCGCGGCGCGAGCGGACGACGGCACCCGCGTGCGGAGGTAGGCGGCATGCGGGCGGCCGAGGACATCGTGGCCGGCCATCGAGCGCAGGTCGTGGATCGTGAGCGCGCTCGGCCGCGTGCGGAACCACGGGCGCACGTCGTTCGGATGGTGGATCAGGTGGAGGTCCCTGCGCGAAGCCTCGCGGGCGAGCCATGTGGATTCCGCCGCGATCCTCACCGCGCGCGAGCCGCCGTCGATCGGCGCCACCGCGGTCGCGGCGCCGGGCGGTGAGATCGGCGTGGGCGGGCGGGAAGCGGCGGTTGCAGAGGATGCGTGACGTCGACGTCGTCGGACGCCTCGTCCGTGAGGGCGCGGAGGGCGGACGGCGCGCCGCTCGAGCACCGCCCGCCGCACCCGGCAGGAGCCAGAGCAGGTTGACCCCGACGCGGATCCGGCCGGGCGCGGCGGGCTCATCGCGCCGCCTCGGCCGCTTCCGCGTACACCGCGACCGCGATGCTCGGCCGTCCGTTCCCTACGTGAAGGTCGACGCTCGGGCTCTCGCCGCCGCGCCGAGCGCGGCGGCGAGCGCGCGTCGGTCGTCGATAAGGCGTTGCAAGGCTCGGGCGATCGCGCCGACGTCGAGCGGATCCACCGGGATCGCGGCGTCGCCGGCGACCTCCTCGGTCGCCGTCCCGCCGAGGTCACCACGGCGGCGCCGTTGTCCATCGCCTCGAGCACCGGGAGCCCGAAGCCCTCCCGCGAGGCTGGGATACACGACGGCAGCTGCCTCCGCGTAGAGGACGTCGAGAGCTCTTCCCGCGGCAGGTAGCCGAGGGCTCTGGCGCGACCGCGCGATCCGTCGAGCGCATCGTCGACGTCGTCCGTTCCACCCCTGCGGTCCGACCAAGATCAGCTCCATCTCGGCAGCGTCGAGCTCGCGGAAGGCTTCGATCACGCGATGCAGGTTCTTCCGCAGCCCGACGGTGCCGACGAACAAGATGAAGGGGCGCTCGAGGCCATATCGCCGTCGGACGCGGTCCCTGCGTTCGGCTTGCTGCGGCGGCACACGGACGCCCAGCGGCACGCACGCGGAGCCGTTCGGCTTCGATGCCGGCGTCCTGACATGCCGCCCTGGTCGCGAGGGAGGGGACACATCACCAAACGCGGCGTGGCGACGCGTGAGCTCCAACCCGCGACGGAAGACCTCGCGCGAGTGCCAGGTGTAGTGCTGCGGGTAGGTGAGGAACGCGAGGTCGTGGACGGTGGCGACGAGTGGAGCTTTCGACGGCGGCGCGACGTACCCGCGTCGTGCACGACGTCGACGTGACCGGTCAGGCGCTCGACGCTCGGGGCCGGAGCCGTTGCCAGGATCTCGTACGGGACCTGGCGGGGGAGGGGAACCGACGGACGGGGACGGGAGGAACGAGCCCGGCGGCGGGCTGCCGGCGGTGCCACGCCGAAACGCCGACGAGGTCCAACCCGTCGCGGGCGGACAACGCCCGCAGCAGCTCGACCGTCGCGACCGCGATCCCGCCCGAGCACGACGTGCCAGGATTGTTCGACCGTGACCGCGACGCGCATGCCGGACGTGCTAGCGGGCACGATCGCATGCGTCTGTTCGCCGGAGCACGGTTGGTACTCTAGCGAGCGCCGCCGGGACCGCTTCCTCCGCGGCGCTCGTCTGGTCGAACCCGGAGGTTCCGGTGCGCGCGTTTCCTTCGTCAACCTCTTCTATCCCCCGACGTCGCCGCGTCGGGCTCCTTCTGGTCGACATCGGTGGCGGAGCACCGGGCATCGATGGGCGATGAGGTGACGGTGATCTGTGGCAGCGGCGCGCGTGCCTCGGTCGTTCGCCGAGCCCCTCGACGACGGCGGCGGATGCCGCGGTGACGTCGGAGGGTCCGCGCATCATCCGGTTGTGGACCCCGGTCTGGGGAAGGCGAGCACCGGTCACCGATTGGCCGACTACCTCTCGTTCCTGGTCGGTGCCGTGACGCGGCTCGCCGTCGCACCGCGACAGGACGTGGTCGTCGCGCTCACCAGCCCTCCTTACACGCTGCTCGGCGGCCGTGGTCCATCGGCTCGTTCATCCGCGAACGCGCGTCGTCTATTGGTGCCACGACGTCTATCCCGACGCGGCGGAGGAGTACGGGACGATCCGAGCCCGGCGGCATCGTGTCGCGCGTGCTGCGATCCGATCCAGCGTTGGCTGCTCCGGAAGACCGACCACGTGATCGCTCTCGACGACGCCATGCTCCGACGCACGCTCGCGTCCGCCGGCTGACCGGTTCGCCTTCCGGCTCGGTGATCCCGAACTGGGAGCCGGTGTCGCTCTTCCCCCGCGGACAGCATCCAGCCGTCTGGGATGGATACGAAGCGGCGGAGCTCAGAGACCGCTTCGTGGTCTGTACGCTGGGGAACCTCTGGCTACGGGCATCCGACGAGCACCATCACCCGTGCCGCCGAAGACATCGCGAAGGACGGCGACGTGACCTTCCCTTCGTGGGCGGCGGCGTTCGCTATCCCGAGCTCGCCGAGGAGGTCCGGCGTCGGAAGCTCGATGACGTGGTGTTGCGCGGCTACGTTCCCGGACACGACGCCGACCGTTCTCGCCGGCGCCGGGTGCGCGCTCATCTCGCTCGACGACGGATCGCGGGGGATCGTGAGCCCGTGCAAGCTGCACGGCGCGCTGGCGAAGCGGGGTGCCCCGTCGTGTACGTCGGGTCCGGTCGGGACCAACGTCGAGCCGAGGCGATGCAGAGCGGCACGCGTGCGGCTTCTCCTTGCGCCACGGCGACGCCGACGGCCTGGCGACGCCGTCCGCGTCGGCTCCGCGATGACCCCGAGCTGGCGGCCGAGCTGTCCTCGAACGCGCGGCGCGCGCGTTCGGAATTTCTGCTCTCTACCTGCGACGAGCGGACGCTGCCCTGAGCTGACGAGGTCTTCGAAGGCGGGTGCGCCAGCCGCGGTCGGCTCGGCTCGCGCCCGCGAGGCGGCTCCGCGCCGAGCGTGTGAGCCGCTCGTGGAAGAACCTGAGGAGTTCCGGTGATGCACCGACGGATGGAACGGCACGGCTCTCCAGCCGGGACCCACCCTTGTACACACTCGCGCTGACCTGCAAGTGTTCTCCCGTGCAGCCGTTCCGAGGGCTCCGATCGCCGCCGTAGCCCGAAACGCCGCCGCCGAACGAACGTCCGAGCCGCCGCACCTGCGGCTGCGGGAGCGGCGTATCCGCGAGCTGTGGGACTACCCGCGAGGTGCTGCTCAACCTCGTCGCGCAAGGAGCTCAAGGTCAAGTACACCGGCTCGCAGTGCTCGGCGCGGTGGTCGCTCCTGAGCCCTGTCGTGTTCCTGGCGGTCTTCTCGTTCGTCGCGACGGTCTCGGCTGGCGCCGCGGATCGGGGCACCGGCCTCGCCAAGCCATCGGCAGCCAGGCTTCACAACGATCCTCGTGGGAACATGACGCAGCAGCCGGTCCCAAGCCGTGCTCGAGAGCGTCGAGAGCCGCAGGTTCGACCCTGCTCGAGGCGCTGCAGGCAGGTCGGCCCTCCCCTTTGGGACCGCTTCAAGCAGCTCCTGACGCGCGAGCCGCCACCGCTCGCGCCCCGCATCTGTTATGGGCGCGGATGTCGCCACTGGTCCGACGCGCCGCGCGCGGGGTCAGCATGGAGGACGCGAGCGCCGGGTCCGCCGCTGACCAACCCCGACTTTCCCGGCACGGTGTTCACGACACCGACCCTGTCGTGCGGGCTGCAGATCCACCTGAACCGAAACGAGTCTGCGGGGTCGCACCGGCACACGGTAAGCCGCCCTTCGCCTGATGTGGTCGGCCGGGGCCGGAACCATCACCGACGGCGAGATCTGCCCGATGGAGCCGGGCGACCTCATCCTGACCCCGGCCTGGACCTGGCGAAACATCGCCCACAGCGGCGCGAGCGGGTCGTGTGGTTCGACGGAGCTCGACCTGCCGCTCGCCGCAACCCGGCACCATCTTCGTCGAGCCAGACTTGCCCCGCGCGCGCGCGCCCGCCTGGCCCGACCGCGCGGCCTCGTCGCCGCGGCCGACGCCGCGCTCAGGAAGGCGGCGTGCTTCGAACGGCGACGACCGGGATCGCCCCTACTCGCCGCTGCTCCGCGCTACGCCTGGGCCCGCGTGCGCCGCCACTCGAGGCGACGACGCCCCTTCGGCGGATGGCTCACTGACGCGTCCGCTACGTGAACCCCGTCGACGGCAGGCCGGTGATGCCAAACCATCGACGTCGCGGCCTTGCGACTGCCGGCCACCGAGCCGACCGCGGCGCGCGCAGCACTTTGCCAGACGGCGATCGCCGTCGTTATCGAGGCGAGGGCGAGACGGTCATCGAGGATGCCGGATCGATTGGAAGCCGCGATGTCTTCACTATCCCCCACTTCGGCAGTGGACCCGGCACCAGGCCCTTCCAGCCCGGCGACCCTTTGTTCCTGATGACCGACCGGGCCTGCTTGAGCGGATCCGGGCACCTGCGAAGTGACGATCCGCGCTTCCCTCCGGCGACCCGCGGCGCGAGATGCGCCATGAAGGTCTGCCGCTTCGACCAGGACCGCGTCGGCGTCATTTTAACGGCCCGCGTCTTTGACCTGACCGGACCCCACGTCGGCAGCCACGTGGCCGGAAGGTCATGGCGCTGGCGATGGCCATGGCCCCGCCGTCATCGAGAGCTGCCCGGCGAAGATCTCGCCGACGTGCGCCTGCTCCCGCCGGTCCGCGCCCCGGGCAGATCATCGCCGCGCCGGTCAACTACGAGGACCATGTGCGCCGAGATGACCGCAGCGCAGGTCTCCCCCGGGCACGACCTCACCGACATCAAGCGGGTCGGGCTCTTCCTCAAAGCCGTCTTCGGCCTCAGGACCCGCCAGAGGATCGGCTGCAGTTCCCCGACCGGCGTACGGACACGAGGTCAGGCTCGTCAGCGGTGATCGGCCGGCGCGCCGGGCGCCGGAGACGGGCGCTGGAGCATGTGGCCTACTGTCTCGAGTCTCGACATCACAGCATCGAGGCAGCCGGACCGCAGCTTCAGGAAATCGTCGACACCTATTCGGTCCTCGGCGTGGCTTACGACCGCCGATGAGGTTCAGGCCCGCAGGCCTTGCGCCTCAGGAGAAACGCCGTACAACAGCCGGCCGTGGACGCCCTGACGGCGAACATGGTCTTCCGAAGCGTGGCGCAGCTCATGCGCTACATCCGGCTTCCACGCTGGGGCGGCGACGTGCTGTTTCACCGGCACGCCGGCGGGCGTGGGAGGCCGGGACCCGCCTCTTCGCGCAGTGTGCGAACTGGGCGGCATGGCGGTCGCCGTGACGGCTACGCGCCTCGGGCGAAGGGGCCGGCTGCGGTCTGGCCGATGGCGGCGACGGGAACCGACAATGCTTGACTCTACCACCCACGGCACTTCCGTCTGCGCGGCGAAGGTCCGCCTGGCCCTCTGCGAAGCACGCTCGGAGGAGCCGTTACGCGTCGGCATCTCTGCCGGCGAGCAGTTCAAGGCAAACTTCGCGGCTGAACCCGAAGGCTGGTGCCGTTGCTCGTGCACGACGGGCTCGTCGTCCGCGAGTCCCGGTGATCAACGAGTACGTCGACGGTGAACTGGCAGGCTCGCGCCAGAACAGCGCCTGCCGGCCACCGCGCAGCCATGCGCCTCACTGGACCAAGCGGGTGGACGAGGCCTTTACACCCCGCCAGTGCCGCTCACCTTCGCCGTTTTCGCATCGCTGGCAGCCGCGCT
>ERZ1370068.1430-contig-11321_pt1 | contig 56734 bp, 102 predicted proteins | sample MGYA00561227_ERZ1370068 | MGnify/ENA primary metagenome ERZ1370068 (study PRJEB38410, sample SAMEA6850437) | metagenome | study: Metagenomic assessment of the ecological functions of the soil: analysis of the soil microbiota associated with the... | reverse complement strand
TGTGCTTCGTTCAGTTACGTATTGCTGGCGCGGGCGGCGGCAATGCCGGAGTCGATCTACAACCAGGGCGTGGTGCTCTTCAACGCCGGCAAAGTGCGCGGATGCGAAGGTGCAGTTCGAGGCGGCGACCAAGGCGGATCCCACCAACGCGAACGCCTTCTATCAGCTCTGGCATGACCTCGCTGAACCTCGGACGAGATCCCCGACGCGGTTGCGGCGCTCGAAACGTTCATGAAGCTCGCGCCCACCGATCCGAAGGCTGCGCAGGTGCAGGGCTCGCTCCCGGCGCTCAGGCGAGATGCTGCCGAAGTAACCGCGGTTGGCTCAAGGCTCGAGGCTCAGGGCTTGGGACTCAAGGTTTTCCTTGAGCCATGAGCCTAAGCCTTAAGCCATGGCGAGCACTATCGCAGACCGGCTCGTGGCGATCCGCGGGCGCATCGCCGCCGCGGCCCGGTCGGTCGGCCGGGACCCTTCCTCCATCCGGCTCGTCGCCGTCTCCAAAACCTTCCCAATCGATGCCGTTCGCGAGGCGTATCGCCGCCGGACAGCGCGATTTTGGCGAGAACCGCGTCCAGGAAGCCCTACAGAAAATCGCGTCTGGGACCGACCCTAGACATCAGGTGGCATCTTCTCGGCCACCTGCAGACGAATAAGGCGCGGAAAGCGGCGCCCTCGTTTGCCACGATTCACTCGGTCGACAGCGTCGAGCTACTTCAGAAGATCGATGCAGCGGCCGCGGAGGCCGGGACACGCCGGAACTTCTGATCCAGGTGGACCTGGCCGGCGAGGCGACGAAGTTCGGCGTGCCGCCGGAAGACGTGCCGCGGCTGTTCGACGCCGCAGCCGGCTGTCGTGCGGCGAGGGTCGCCGGGCTGATGACACTGCCGCCCGTGCCTGAATCGCCCGAGGACGCGCGACCGTGGTTCGCCAGGCTGCGCGGACTGCGCGACCAGTGGCTGGCCGCGGATGTTCCAGCATCGATGCTGACGGAGCTGTCGATGGGCATGAGCGCCGACTTCGAGGTTGCGATCCAGGAAGGGTCGACGATGGTCCGGGTGGGCACAGCAATTTTCGGGAGCCGATATGTCCAAGCCTGAGGAATGATCACGACGGCGAGCCGCGCCTCACGTCGCCGGAGCGCCACATCAGCATCACGCCGCTCGACATGCGCCAGGCGCGTTTCACGACCGCGATCCGCGGCTTCGACAAGACCGACGTCACGACGTTCCTGCAGGAAGCGGCCGAAGGATTCGACCACGCGCTGCGCGAGAACGAGCGCCTGCGGATGGAGATCGTCCGGCTCGAGGCGTCGCTCCAGCAGTTCCGCGAGCTCGAAGGCAGCCTGAGGACGACGCTGATGACTGCGCAGAAGGTTGCCGACGACATGCGCGAGAACGCCCAGCAGGAGGCGGCGCGTATCATCCGCGAGGCCGAAGGGCGCGCCGAGCTGACGCTGCAGCGGACGCAGGCGAAGACCGAGGACATCGAGCGTGAGATCGACGGCCTCGCGGGTCAAGCGCCGCGAGGCGGAGACCAACCTCGAGGGACGATTGCACGCGCTGCACAATACGCTGGATTTCATCCGCGAGCAGGACCGCCGCGAGCGCGACGATCGCGTCGTGCAACATCGCCCGAAGATCGGCCCCGTCGCGGCGACGAGAACCAGCCTAGATTTAGAATCTACGAAATCTACGAATTGACGGATTTGGATTGTTCAATTCCATTCGTAAATTCGTAGATTCGTAAATCTATCAATTCCGGTGCAGTTAACCGTTCGAGTGATCCCGCGCGCCAGTAAGCCTGGCATCGCGGGAACGCGCGACGGCGCGCTGCTCGTCAGGCTCCAGTCGCCTCCTGTCGAAGGCGCCGCCAATGCGGAGCTCATGACAGATACTCGCGTGAAGGCGACGTTCGATGTGCCGCGCGAGCATCGATTTCAATCGTCGCCGGTGAGCGCTCGCGTCACAAAACGCGATGCTCGGATCGAGGCGGCGTCTCGTGAAGATTACGTGAACACCGCGCCGTGGTTTCCGGCTCGCCTGTTTGAATTTTGCATTTTGCATTTTGAATTACGCTAAGTCCGCGTGATTCCCGCGGACTTCCTCATAGAACACGCTGACCTGATCGCCACCTGCGCAGGACCTGCGCCGCGTCGTGGCCTCGCACAGCACGACATGTCTCCCCTTCACGAGTGGCGTCATCGCGGCTCTCGAAGGACGCATCACGTACGTCGGCGCGGCGAGCGCGCTCGCCGATACCGTCACCGTGCAGAAAGGCGCCACGCGGATCGATGCGCGCGGCTGCACGGTGGTGCCGGGCTTCGTCGATCCGCACACTCACGTCGTCTACGCGGGCGATCGGCGCGCGGAGCTGCAGCGGCGTCTGGGCGGCGAGTCGTATGCCGCCATCGCGGCCGACGGCGGCGGCATCGTTCAGACCGTCGTCGCGACGCGCGCGGCCAGCGAAGAGCAGCTCGTTGCGCAGCGCCCGTGTGCGCCTCGACGAGATGCTCGCCTGCGGCACGACGCTGTGCGAGGCCAAGAGCGGGTACGGGCTCGACGTCGAATCCGAACTGCGGCAGCTGCACGCCATGCGGACGCTCGACGAGGAGCACGCCGATCGATATCGTTCCGACGTTCATGGGCGCGCACGAGATTCCGATGGAATATCGCGACGCGGCGCGGCGATACATCGCGCTCGTCATCGATGAGATGCTCCCGCGCGTCGTCGACGAGGGGCTCGCGGAATACTGCGACGTGTTCTGCGAGCAGGGCGTCTTCACGCCAGAGGAATCGATCGAAATCCTCGAAGCCGGACGCCGGGCCGGTCTCAGTCCGCGCGTCCACGCGGACGAACTCGGACCGAGCGGCGGCGCCAGCGTCGCCGCCCGCGTCCGGGCGCGATCCGCCGATCATCTGGTGCACGTCGACGAGCGCGGCGCCGATGCGCTGGCGGACGCGGGCGTGTGCGCCACGCTGCTGCCGGCGGCGGCGTTCTATCTGAAGCTCGGGCGCTTCGCGCCGGCGCGGATGCTGATCGATCGCGGCGTCGCGGTCGCCCTGGCGAGCGACGTCAATCCGGGCGCCGGCTTGTCGCCGTCGATGCCGTTCGCGATGACGCTCGCCTGCTTCGCGATGGAGATGACGCTCGAAGAATCGCTGGTCGCCGCCACGTTGAATGCGGCATGGTCGCTCGATCGCGCGGACGAGGCGGGCAGCCTCGAGCCCGGCAAGCTGATGGACGCCGTGATCGTCAACGGCGGCCTCGCCGGACCTCGTGCGCATCGGCGCGCCGGCCATTCGAATGGTCGTCAAGCGCGGAAAGGTCGTCCAGCATGGAATCAGTGAGAGCTACGCCGCGTCAGATGGCGCTGCGCGGACCTGATCGGATGCGTTCTCATCGACCGACGCGGTGCCGGGCGGCGGCTCCGCGGCGGCACTCGCCGGAGCGGTCGGCACGTCGCTGCTGATGCATGGTCGCAGGGCTTGCCGAAGCGAGAGACGGGCGCACCGGAAGAGACCGCGGATCTGGCCGAAGCCGCGTCGCGCCTGCATCCGCTTCGCGATTCGCATTGCTCGAGCTCGTCGACCGGGACAGCGAGGCCTACACGCAGGTGATAGAGGCCTTCCGGCTGACCAAGGAGTCCGAAGCCGGAAAAGGCGGCGCGGAAACAGGCCATCGATCGCGCCACTGCGTGCGGCGACCGAGGCGCCGCTCGACACGATGCGCGCCTGCCAGCAGGCGCTGCGCGGCGCCGTCGTCGTCGCCGCCAACGGCAGCCGCAAGACGACGAGCGACGTCGGCGTGGCGCGATCGAGCTGCTGCTCGCGGGGCTGCGCGGCGCGCGGATGAACGTGGAGATCAACCTGTCGACGCTCGACGACGCGCCGCCTATCGCGCGGGTCAGGACAGAGGCGCTCGAGCTCGAGCGCGACGCCGCGGTCGATGCGGACACGCGCGCGGCGCTCTTCGCTGATTAGTGGCGGGACCACCGGCTCCGCCGCCCTGGACCGCCAGCGCTTCAACGGTGAATCGGAAGTCGACCGGATAGGTGTAGCTCGGAAAGAACCTCGACGGGCTGCGTATACTGCCACGGCAGCCGTCGTGCGAAGCCGGCGCGCGTCACTTCGACGCTGTCGGGATCGACCGGCAGGTTCAACTCTGTCGGCGCTCTCCAGAATCTGATTCTGGATCTGGTCGGTCGGTGATTGTCCGCCGAACGTCAGGGCTTGCTGCGTGTCGTCCTTCAGCTCGTAATACCTGGACGCGGCGAGGCAGCCGCGCGCCACGGCGTTGATGACGGCGGCCGCAATCAGGATCTTGATGATGGTCTTCATGGATGCACGCGGCGGGTCCGGAAGGACCCGGCCTACCGTACTCTTCTCGGCGCGGGCTCTCGGATGGCGTAGGGCGGGCCCTTTCGGACCGTCAGGGGCGGATCCTTCGGATCCGCCAGATCAATGGATCTGATGAAGCAGGCGACTCCAGCGGATTGTCGTGAAGAACCGCGAGATACCACCCGCCGGCTGCCCTTCCTCGGTGTCTTCGAACGACCAGTAGATGAAGGCGGCCTTGCCCTTCACGTAGTCGCGCGGCAGGAAACCCCAGTAGCGGCTGTCCTCGCGAGTTGTCGCGGTTGTCGCCCATCATGAAGTAGTGGTCGGGCGGCACCGTCACCGGGCCGTAGTGGACGCGGACGTCGAAGTCCTCCGTCGGGCGTATCGCCAGGCGGCGGAAAGAGGAAGTGGACGTACGGCTCGTCGAGCGGCTTGCCGTTGATGTAGACCTTCTTGTTGCGCAGCTCGATCGTGTCGCCGGGCAGGCCGATCGTCGCGCTTGATGAAGTCGCGCTCGGGGTCCTCCGGAAACTTGAAGACGATGATGTCGCCGCGCTTGATCGGATCGATCGGCAGCAGCGTCCGCTCCAGCGCGGCTGATGCGTCGGGCCGAACACGAACTTGTTCACCAGCAGGTGATCGCCGATCAGCAGGTTGTTCTCCATCGAGCCGGTCGGGATCTTGAACGGCCTGGACGACGAACGTGCGGACGAACAGCGCGAGGATCACGCGCGACGCAGATCGACTCGAAGTACTCGCGGACCGTGGACTTGCGATGTTCGACGGCCGTGTCCGCCGCCGGTCGCGTCATCGCAGGTCTAGCCATCAGGTGCATTCTATTCTGCCCATCTTCAGCACCGCGAGGAAGGCTTCCTGCGGAATCTCGACGCGGCCGACGCGCTTCATCCGCTTCTTGCCTTCCTTCTGCTTCTCGAGCAGCTTGCGCTTGCGCGTGATGTCGCCGCCGTAGCACTTGGCGAGCACGTTCTTGCGCAGCGCCTTGACCGATCTCGCGCGCGATGATGCGGTTGCCGATCGACGCCTGGATCGCGATCTCGAACATCTGGCGCGGGATGAGCTCGCGCATCTTCGACGCCAGCGCGCGGCCGCGCTCGTACGCCGCGTCCCGGTGGACGATGATCGACAGCGCGTCCACCGGCTCGCCGTTGACCAGGATGTCCATCTTGACGAGCGGCGACTCCCAGTAGCCGGTCACGTGGTAGTCGAGCGACGCGTAGCCGCGCGACATCGTCTTCAGCTTGTCGTAGAAGTCCATGCACGACCTCGTTGAACGGCAGCTCGTAGGTGATGAGCACGCGGTCCGACTTCAGATACTCGAGCTTCTTCTGGACGCCGCGCTTGTCCTGGCAGAGCTGCAAGGATCGGCGCCGACGAACTCCGACGGCGTCAGGATCATCGCCGTGATGATCGGCTCCTCGAGCTTCGTGATGCGTCCGGCATCCGGCAGCTTGGCCGGGCTGTCGATCTCCTGCACCTCGCCGTCGGTCGTCGTGACGCGGTACAGCACGCCCGGCGCCGTCGTCACCAGGTCCATGTTGTACTCGCGCTCGAGCCGCTCCTGCACGATCTCCATGTGCAGCAGGCCGAGGAAGCCGCAGCGGAAGCCGAAGCCGAGCGCCGCCGACGTCTCCGGCTCGTAGAAGAACGACGCGTCGTTCAGCCGCAGCTTCTCGAGCGCCTCGCGCAGCTCGGCGTACTGGTGGCTCTCGACCGGATAGAGCCCGGCGAAGACCATCGGCTTCAGCTCCTTGAAGCCGGGAAACGGCTCGGTCGTCGGCCGCGCGGTCTCGGTGATCGTGTCGCCGATCTTGCGCGTCGGCCACGCGCTTGATGTTGGCGACGACGAAGCCGACCTCGCCGACGCTCGAGCTCGTCGACCGGAATCGGCCTTCGGCGAGAACACGCCGAGGTCGTCGATCTCGTAGTCCTGCCCCATCGCCATCAGCCGGATCTTCTGCTTCGTGCCGGAGCACGCCGTCGATGCACGCGCGCGACGATGACGACGCCGCGATAGGGGTCGAACCAGGAGTCGAAGATCAGCGCCTTGAGCGGCGCGTCGGGATCGCCGGCCGGCGGCGGCAGCGCGATCGACGATCGCCTCGAGGATGTCGCTGGACGCCGGTGCCTTCCTTCGCGCTGGCCAGGATGGCGCGTCGAGCTGTCGAGGCCGATGATGTCCTCGATCTGGCGCTTGCACTCGTCGGGCTGCGCGCTCGGCAGATCGATCTTGTTGATGACCGGGATGATCTCGAGGTTGTTCTCGACGGCGAGGTAGGCGTTGGCGAGCGTCTGCGCCTCGACGCCCTGCGACGCGTCGACCAGCAGCAGCGCGCCTTCGCAGGCGGCAAGCGATCGCGTCACCTCGTAGCTGAAGTCGACGTGGCCGGGCGTGTCGATCAGGTTGAGGACGTACTGCTCGCCGTCTGCTGCGCCGTGTAGTTCAAGCCGGACCGGGTGCGCCTTGATGGTGATGCCGCGCTCGCGCTCGAGGTCCATCGCATCGAGCACCTGCGCTTCCATCTCGCGCGCCTGCAGCGCGCCGGTCATCTCGAGAAAGCGATCGGCCAGCGTCGACTTGCCGTGATCGATGTGCGCGATGATGGAGAAGTTGCGGATGTGGGCGGGGTCCATTGCAGTGCTGACTACAAAATTATAGCTGGTAGCTGGTCGTTTGCCGCTGGTAGCTGCTGAGCAGGCCGCTCCCGAAGACCACCACTACGAACTACCAACCGGACCGACTACTAACTACCAACTAACGCTGATCCAGCGCCACGAAACGCTGCGGATAATCGGGGCCGGTGTAGTCGGCGCGCGGACGGATCAGCCGTGTTGTTCGCGTACTGCTCGAGGACGTGCGCCGTCCATCCGGACATGCGGCTCACGGCGAAGATCGGCGTGTAGAGATCGATCGGGATGCCGAGCGTGTAGTACGTCGACGCGGAGTAGAAGTCGACGTTCGGGTTCAGCTTCTTCTCGGCCTTCACCAGCGCCTCGATGCGCTGCGACATGTCGCACCACGCGGTGCTGCCGGCGCGCTTGCCGAGCTCCTGCGACATCTGCCGCAGGTGCGTCGCGCGCGGATCCTCGGTGCGGTAGACGCGATGGCCGAAGCCGGGAATCTTCTCCTTGCGCGCGAACTTCGCCGCGGATCGCGCTCGTCGACGCGCTCGGGCGTCGCGTTCTCGCCCGAAGTCGAGCAGCATCTTCATCACTTCGGCGTTCGCGCCGCCGTGCAGCGGGCCCTTCAGCGCGCCGATGCCCGCGACGACCGCCGAGTAGATGTCGGTGAGCGTCGCGGCCGCCACGCGCGCCGGCGAACGTCGACGCGTTCAGCTCGTGGTCGGCGTGCAGAATCAGCGCGACGTCGAACGCGCGAATCGCCATCGCGTTCGGCCGCTCGCCGCGTGAGCATGTAGAGGAAGTTCGCCGCGTGGCCCATCGACCGGATCCGGCGCGATCGGTCCGCCGCCGGCCTGCAGCCGGCCCCACGTCGCGACGATGCGTCCCGTCTGCGCCGTCAGCCGGACGGCCTTGCGATACTGCGCCTGCGGCGAGGCATCGTCGGCCTCCGCGTCGTAGTGCGCCGAGCGCGGACGTGAGCGTCCGCAGCGCGTCCATGCCGTCGACCGGCGGCAGCGATGCGCATCAGGCGGATGATCGGCTCCGGCAGCGGCGCGCGCGGCCGCGAGCTGCGACTGCAGGTCGCCAAGCTCCGCGCGCGTCGGCAGCGCGCCGGTGCCACAGCAGGTAGCAGACCTCCTCGAACGTCGCGCGACTGCGCGAGGTCGTGGATGTCGTACCCGCAATACGCGAGCACGCCGCGGTCGCCATCGAGATAGCAGATCGCCGACGAGGTCGCGACGACGTCCTCGAGGCCGCCCTTGGGCTTGTCTGCGGTGGTCACGACGGGATCGCCGCCTTTCTCTCGTAGATAAGTCCGACGATCGCGCCGTAGACGCCCAACTCGACCGACGTGCGCGATCATTTCGAGGGCGCCGAGCCGCGGCGCGATCGGCTGCGTCACGTAATTCCAGACGACGGCGAAGCCGTCGATCATGATCGCGACGATCACTCCGAAGCGCATCCCTTCGCCGATGCTGCGATCCGCCGCCGTCGTAACCCTTCGCGTACGCGAACGCGAAGGCCAGGCATGCGACCAGCTGCGCGCCGAGCCCAATCGGCAAGAGGCGGGCGATATCCTCCGGATGCCTGAACGCCCAGGCGTTCGCCTGGATAGACTGCAGGAGCCAGACGTCGTTAATGAGATAGCCGAGGACGATCGAGGCGAGCCAGGCGGCGATGCCGGCGAGCGCGATCCGCGCGTAATTCATGGGGAAACTGTAATTGACTTAGCAGCTCTTCTTCAGTAGCCGGTTCCAGCACCACGCCATCGCCCGCGTACTGCTGAACGATCGAGAGCAGTCCGGTGTAGAGGAAACCGATCTGGAAGAGCACGAGGAACGGCAACGTGCCGTAGATGCCGTTGGCGAGCGCGTAGAAGACCGTGGCGGTGAAGTAGAGGCCGAGCGCCAGCTCGATCATCGGCTGGACGACGACGGTCTGGCGGTACTTCTTGCCGATCCACTCGTCGGCGCTCGCCTTCGATGCGGTAGCTCGGCGTGCGCGCGAACTCGCTCTCCTTGTTGAAGAGCGCCTCGAACACCGCCTGCGTGTTGTTCACCGTGAGGCCGATGCCGATCGACATCAGGAACGGCAGGTAGCTTCAGCCGCGTGATCCAGTCGTCGTGCAGCTCGCGCTGGCAGACCATGTAGAAGTTGGCCACCGACGCCGTCGCCGCGAAGAACAGCGGCACGTCGATGAGCAGCATCTCGTACCAGCCCATGTTGTAGCGGATGACCATCGACGGGGCCATCAGCACCGACAGCACGCACATGAGCGGGTAGTTGAAGTTGGCCGTCAGGTGGAAGAACGCCTCGGCCTTCACGCCGAGCGGCAGGTTCGAGCGCAGGATGCGCGGCAGCAGCTTGCGGCAGGTCTGGATCGAGCCCTTCGCCCAGCGGTGCTGCTGCGACTTGAACGCGTTCATCTCGACCGGGCACTTCGGCCGGCGCGATCGAGTCCGGCAGGAACACGAACTGCCAGCCGCGCAGCTGCGCGCGGTAGCTGAGGTCGAGATCCTCGGTCAGCGTGTCGTGCTGCCAGCCGCCGGCATCGGCGATCGCCTCGCGGCGCCAGATGCCGGCCGTGCCGTTGAAGTTGAAGAAGCAGCCCGGCGCGGTTGCGGCCGCCGTGCTCGAGCACGAAGTGCGCGTCGAGCAGGATCGACTGGATCTTCGTGAGCAGCGAGTAGTCCTGGTTGATGTGCCCCCAGCGCGCCTGCACCATCGCGATCTTCGGGTCGCCGAAGTAGCGGCACCGTCGCGCTGCAGGAAGTCGGCGGTCGGGATGAAGTCGGCGTCGAAGATGGCGATGAACTCGCCCTTGGCGACCTTGCAGCCCGGCCTCGAGCGCGCCGGCCTTGTAGCCGGTGCGATCGGTGCGGTGGATGATAGCGTGATGTCGATGCCCCTGCGCCGCGTTGCGGCGCACGGCGCAGCTCCGCCACGCTCGTCGTCTCGTCGGTCGAGTCGTCGAGGACCTGGATCTCGAGCAGCTCGCGCGGATAATCGATCTGGCAGACGGCGTCGATCAGCCGATCCGCGACATACATCTCGTTGTAGATCGGCAGCTGGATCGTGACGCGCGGCAGTTCGGCGAGCGGCCCGCCCGGGACCGGCACCTTGTCCTTGTTCTTCATACAGATAGACCAGGTAATACCGGTGCCATCCGTACACGGCCAGAATGACGAGAACGAAGAAATACGTCGCCGAGAATGAGTAATTCGCTGAGGGTCATAGGGTAGGGACGTCCGCTATCAGCACGATCGGTAATTATACGGATACGGCCGCGTGCGAGGAAGCTGACCAAAGCGTCGCTGATGACCAGCTTGGACTTACAAAAACTGCTCGAGTCGGTGCGGCGGGCACGGCTGACCCGGCTGCCGCCGTCGACCAGATCGCCGCAGCGATGCGTCGCGGCGCCCTTCGAGGACCTGGGCTTCGCACGCGTCGATATGCAGCGTGAGTTGCGCCAGGGATTTCCGGAAGTCATTCTCGGGCTTGGCAAAACGCCGGCCCAGATAGCCGCGATCGCGGCGCGGATCATCGCCCGCGGGCGGCCGCTGCTCGTCACGCGCGCCCAGCCCGAGGCCTTCGACGCCGTGCGCGACGTCGCGCCGGCGGCCACGTATCACGCCGACGCGCGGGCAATCACGCTCGCGCAGGGCAGACGTCCGCCGGGGCAACGGCACGATCATCATCGCGTGCGCCGGCACATCGGATCTCCACGTCGCGGAAGAGGCGGCGATCACCGCCGAGATCATGGGCAACACGATCGATCGCCTCTACGACGTCGGCGTCGCCGGCATCCATCGGCTGCTCAGCGAGCACGACCGCATTCGAACGCGCGCGCGTCGATCATCGTCGTGGCCGGCATGGAAGGCGCGCTGCCGAGCGTCGTCGCCGGTCTCGTCAGCGTGCCGGTGATCGCGGTGCCGACCAGCGTCGGGCTACGGCGCGAGCTTCGGCGGCATCGCGGCGCTGCTCGGCATGCTGAACAGCTGCGCGAACGGCGTCGCCGTGGTGAACATCGACAACGGGTTCGGCGCCGCGGCGATGGCGAGCCTCATCAATCATCTGTAGGTCGATGAACCGCGAATCGCGCTGCGGGCGTTAGAGTTCGATCAGATCGTCGGCGCCGTCGCGGAGCTTGCGGTCACGCCGACGGGACGCGAACAGCTGGCGGACCTCCATCCATTGACCGACGCCGCCGCCGTCATCGCGGCGCAGAAGGCGACAAGCGAAGGCACGCGATTTCTCGCCGACCATCCGGGCTTTCCGCTGCGGGCGCCGTCCGACCTCGAGGCGATCATCGACGCGCTTGGCGTCGAAGGACGCGCGCTCGAAGCGGCGCGGCTCGTCGCGCTCGCCGACTACCTCGAGTCAATCGAGCACTCGCGCGCGCGCGGTGCAGGAACGCGACGACGATGTTCCCGATCCTCAGGGAGCTGGTCGAGCGCATCGCGTCGTTCAAGGGCGAGATCGCGGACGTTCGGAGAAGATCGATCCGTCGGGCGACGTCGCCGACAACGCGAGCCCTGCGCTTGCGAGCATCCGCGAGCGGCTGCGCCGCCAGCGCGCGAAGCTGCGGACGACGCTCGAGTCGTTTCTGCGCGGCAAGCGAGACGTCGAAATACCTGCAGGAGCAGGTCGTCACCGATCGCAACGGCCGCTACGTGCTCGTCGTGCGCGCCGAACATCGATCCGCGATTCCGGGCATCGTGCACGGCGCATCGGCCAGCGGCGCGAGCCTCTTCCTCGAGCCGCTGACCACCGTCGACATCAACAACGACATCGTCGCGCTCGAAGAGCAGGAGGCCGAGGAAGTCCGGCGCATCCTGCTCGCGCTGACCGACACTTTCCGCGCGCCGACCGGACGATCTGCGCCGCACGATCGACGTCGCGACCGAGCTCGACGTGATCCAGGCGCGGGCGCGGTTCTCTCAGACGGTCGAGCGGCGTCGAGCCGCGCGATCTCGAACGACGGCACGTTCGAGCTGCGTGGCGCACGCCACCCGCTGCTGATTCGTCCTGCTGAAAGTGACCTCCGACGCCAAGCTGTGGTCCCGGTCGACATCGTGCTGATTCCACCGACACGCGTGCATGGTCATCACCGGGCCGAACACCGGCGGCAAGACGGTCGCGTTGAAGACGGCCGGACTGCTCGCGCTCGATGGCGCAGGCGGGCCTGCATGTGCCGGCCGAACACGGGCTCGCGGCTTCCGGTCTTCCAGTCGCTGTTCGCCGACATCGGCGACGAGCAGTCGATCTCGGCAAGCCTGAGCACCTTCTCGGCGCACATCACGAACGTCGTGTCGATGGACCGCACCCTGGCGCTGCCGGCGCTGGTGCTGCTCGACGAAGTGGGCGCGGGCACCGATCCGGTCGAAGGCGGCGCGCTCGGCATCGCGGTGATCGATCACTTCCGCCGGCGCGGCGCGCACCTGATCGCGACGACGCATTACGACGCGCTCAAGTCGTACGCATCGACGACGGAGGGCGTCGACGAGCGCGGCGTTCGGCTTCGATCCGGAATCGTTCGCGCCGACCTATCGCGCTGATCTACGGCTCGCCCGGCCGCAGCCTCGCGATCGAGATCGCCACGCGCCTCGGCATGCCGCCGACCGTGATTGCCGCCGCGCGCAGCAACCTGACCGAGGAGCAGAAGCAGCTCGCGGATCATCTGGCGCGGGTCGACGAGGACCTGCGGACGCTCGAGCAGGAGCGCCGGCGAGCATCTCGCAGCAGCGCGCCGCGGTCGCCGAGTCGGAGAACAAAGCTGCGAGGCCGCGAGGAGTCGATCCGCGAGCGCGAGGATACGTTCCGCCGCCGGCTCGATACGAAGCTCGACGATCAGCTGCGCGACGCCCGCCGCGAGATCGACAGGGTCATCGAGGAGCTCAAGCGCCGAGCGCCCGCGCCTCGTGAATACGGGAGGAGACCGGCACGGCGCGGTGCCGACGCGCGTGCCGCAGTCGACCAGACTCGTCGGGCGGGTCGGACGAGCAGGCGAAGGTGACGTGGCGCGCCACGACCCGCCATGACAGCCACCTGCAGCCGGCGGGCCCAATCGACGCCTGGCATCGCGCGTCATCGTCGGCAGGGCTCGGCCTCGAGGGAACCGTCATCGAATTGCGTGGCACAGGAAGCGGAGATCGACGTGCGCGGCAAGCGCATGCGCGCGAAAGTGAAGCGACCTGCGCGCGATTGGCGGGACCGCCCCAGCGGCGAAGCGTGCAACGTCGAACGTCGATCTGCAGCCGCGCGAGGGATCGCTGTCAGAGCTGAACGTCATCGGCGCAGACGGTGGACGAGGCGATTACGCGCCTCGAGAAATTTCTCGATGAATCGACGGTGACGGATCAGCATACGATCCGGTATCGTTCACGGCCACGGCACCGGGCAGCTTCGCCGCGCGATTGCCGCGTTCCTCAAGACTCATCCGCTCGTCGCGCATTACAAGCTGGCGCCGCAGAACCAGGGCGGCGGCGGCGCTACGATCGTCGAACTCAAAGACTAAGTGGCCTCTGTTCCCGCAGCGATTCATCGACGACCTGAAGCATCAGGCCGACATCGTCGTCGTGATCCAGGACTACGTGTCGCTGAAGAAGACGGGCGCGACCTACAAGGGTCTCTGCCCGTTCCACGGCGAGAAGACGCCGTCGTTCCACGTCAACCGCGACAAGGGGTTCTTCCACTGCTTCGGCTGCGGCGTCGGCGGCGACGTCTTCAAGTTCCTCGAACTGCACGAGAAGATCGGCTTCGCCGACGCGGTGAAGCTGCTCGCGCAGCGCTTCGGCGTGGCGCTGCCCGAGATGGAGCAGAGCGACGAGCAGCGCGCCAACTCCGCGGAGCGCGAAACGCTGCTCAAGGTGCACGAGTCGGCGGCCGCGTGGTTCCGCGCAGCAGCTTGCGTCGAACGCGGGCGCGCGCATCCGCAGGCAGATCGACGACCGCGGCATCACCGACGCCACCAGCGACGCGCTCGGCCTCGGCTTCGCGCCGGCCGGCCGCGACGCGCTGAAGCCGGCGCTGCTCACGCAGGGCTTCTCGCAGGCGTGCTGCTGCGCGCCGGGCCTCGTCGTCGCAGCGCGACGACGGGTCGGTGATCGACCGGTTCCGCAACCGGCTGATGATTCCGATCTGCCGGGACACGGGGTCGGTGATCGCGTTCGGCGGACGCGCCGTCGACGCCGATCAGCAGCCGAAATACCTGAACTCGCCCGAGACGCCGATCTACTCGAAGGGACGAACGCTCTACGGGCTGAACCTGAGCAAGAACGCGATCCGCCAGCGCAAGTTCGCGATGCTCGTCGAGGGCTACTTCGACTTCGCGCAGGTGTACCAGGCGGGTTCCAGGGCGTCGTCGCGTCGTGCGGCACGGCGCTGACGCCGCAGCAGGCGCAGCAGCTCCGGCGATTCACGAGCAAGGTCGTCCTGAGCTTCGATCCGGATGCGGCGGGCCAGGGCGCCGCCGCGAAATCGTGCGAGATGCTGGTCGCCGAAGGCTTTCGCGGTGAACGTCGCCATCCTGCCGGCCGGTGACGATCCCGATACGTTCGTCAGGAAGCACGGCGCGCCAGGGCTACGCGGAACGCCTCGAACACTCGACGCCGTATCTGGAGTACCTGCTCGATCGCGCCGCGGCCGGCCACAACCTCAACACGGACGAAGGCCGGGTCAAGTTCCTGGGCGACATGCTGCCGGTCGGCGGCCGGATTCCCGACGCCGCGATGCGGGATCGGTTCGCCGACCGGCTGGCGTTCAAGGCGCGGGTGACCGACGAAGTTGTGCGCGCCGAGATACGAAAGGCGGTCGTGCAAAGGCAGCCGACATTCACACAGCGTGAAGTGCCGAGCTTCGGGCAGGTCACCAAGGCCGAAAAGGGCTGATTTGGCTGCTGATTCACCAGCCGGAGGATGCCGTGGCCGCGCTGGCGACGCCTCGATGGCCCGGATTTTGACGGTCTGGCGTCCGCGATCGGTGCTGGATCTCGCCCGAAAACTGAACGAAGATAAGGGGTTCTCACCATCTGCGCTTCTCGAGCGTCTAACCACGGTGGATGCCCAGCTCGTGACGGCCATCGCGAGCGAAGGCGAAGCGCACGTGCACGACGCCCACGACTGCGTCCGCAGTCATCAAGCGCCTGCGCTGGGAGCGGGAGCGCGCGGCGATCCAGCGCGAGATCGATCGGCTGCAGGAACTGCGGCGGGCACGAGGGCGAGAAACTGCAGGAACTGCTGCGTTCGTAAGCTACGACGTGATACAGCGGATCGAAGCCCTCATATAGCAGCGTCGGAGGAACATGGCCCTGTCGATTGAAGAACGTTACGACGAAAGTACGCCAGCTGATTCAGGTCGGCAAGGAGAAGGGCTACCTGCTCTACGACGAGGTCAACGAGATGCTCCCGTCGGAGATCACCTCGTCGGAGGACCTCGACGACCTGTTCAACGCGTTCGGCAGCGCGGGCATCGAGGTCGTCGACTCCGACAAGGCGTACCGCGGCGACAAGGACTTCGATCGCGACGGCTCCGAGGACGGCCCCGAGCTCGATCTCACGCCCGGCGCGCTCGACAAGACCAACGACCCGGTCCGCATGTATCTGCGCGAGATGGGCACCGGTGCCGCTGCTCACGCGCGAGGGCGAGGTGGCGATCGCCAAGCGCATCGAGCGCGGCAAGCTCGCCGTCATCAAGTCGATCTCCCGCACGCCGACCATCGCCAAGCGCATCCTCGATCATCGGCGACCAGCTGCGCGCCGGCGAGCGCACCATCCGCGAGCTCGTGATCTTCAGCGACGAGGAGATCACCGACGAAGTGATCGAGGATCGCAAGCGCCGAGGTCCTCGGGCAGATCGACGAGGTCCGGAAGGCGCGCGCCAACTACGTCGAAGCTCGCCGAGAAGCTCGAAGACGTCCCGAAGAAGGACAAGCAGAAGTATCCGCCGCGCGCGCGTGCAAGTCGCTGCGCGCCCGCATCGACGTCTCGCGCGCCGATCCGCGCGCATCGAGTTCACCGAGACGATGAAGCGCCGGCTGATCGACGAGGTGAAGGACGCCGTCGACGCGGTGCAGCGCGTGCAGCGCGAGGTCGACGCTGCTCGAGCGCCAGCTCAACCCGAAGATCAAGGCCAAGGCGTCCGAAGCTGAAGGAAGAGGAGAAGAAGAACCTCCTCAAGAAGCAGAAGGACATCAAGACGCAGGTCAAGGCGGATGATCGACGACCTCGAGGAGACGCCCGAGCGTCTCCGCCGCGACGATCGAGGTCATCCAGCGCGGCGAGGCGCAGGCCGAGCAGGCGAAGAAGGAGCTGGTCGAAGCCAACCTCCGCCTCGTCGTCTCGATCGCGAAGAAGTACACGAACCGCGGCCTGCAGTTCCTCGACCTGATCCAGGAAGGCAACATCGGCCTGATGAAGGCCGTCGACAAGTTCGAGTACCGCCGCGGCTACAAGTTCTCGACCTACGCGACGTGGTGGATCCGCCAGGCGATCACCCGCGCGATCGCCGACCAGGCGCGCACCATCCGCATCCCGGTCCACATGATCGAGACGATCAACAAGCTGATTCGCACCTCGCGCGCGCTGGTGCAGGAGCTCGGCCGCGAGCCGACCTCGGAAGAGATCGCCAAGCGGATGGACATCCCGGTCGCGAAGGTCCGCAAGGTCCTGAAGATCGCGCAGGAGCCGATCTCGCTCGAGACGCCGATCGGCGAGGAGGAAGATTCGCATCTTGGCGACTTCATCGAGGACCGCAACATCGTCTCGCCGGCCGAGGCGGTGATCAACCTGAACCTCAAGGAACAGACCGAGTCGGTGCTCAAGACGCTGACGCCGCGCGAGGAGAAGGTGATCAAGATGCGGTTCGGCGTCGGCGACGGCAGCGAGCACACGCTCGAGGAGGTCGGCCAGAACTTCGCGGTCACGCGCGAGCGCATCCGCCAGATCGAGGCCAAGGCGCTGCGCAAGCTGCGGCATCCGTCGCGGTCGCGTAAGCTCGAAGGCGTTCTTGGAGGGTCGCACGTAAACGTGCTCCGGATAAATCCCGAATCGCAAGTCCCAAATCCCAACTCCCAAGATTTTTGATTTGGGACTTTGAAGCTTGCGATTCGGGATTTATCGTTGCGGGCCCGTAGCTCAGCGGTTAGAGCGGCCGGCTCATAATCGGTTGGTCCCAGGTTCGAATCCTGGCGGGCCCAGACCAAATGAATGTCTCCTGATCTCGAACACCTGATAGAGCTCCAGAACCTGGAGAGTGCGATCGAGGAAGCGCGGCGGCGGATCGCCGCACATCCTCAGCGCGTCGCTGACGCCGACGCGCGCCTGGCGCAGGCGAAAGAGGCGGTCGACGCGGCCAAGCAACGGCTCAAAGCGAGCCAGGAGGCACGCCGCGACGCAGGAAAAGGAAGCCGCCACCTACCAGTCCCGCCTTTCGAAGTTCAAGGATCAACTCTCCGCCGTCAAGACCAACCGCGAATACCAGGCGATGCAGCACGAAATCGAAACCGCGCAGAAAGAGCTCGGCGTGCGTCGAGGAGCGCGTGCTCGAGCGGATGATGGAGGCCGACGCGTTGACGGCCGACGTCAAGAAGGCCGAGCAGACGCTCGCCGCGCGGCAGAAAGAGGTCGACGCGGAAAAGAAAACGCTCGCCGAAGAGCTCGCGACCGTCGAGGCGGCGCTGACGGAGGCGACCGAGAAGCGCACGGCGCGCGTCGGGTCGCTCCCTCCGCCAGCTGATCGCGCTCTTCGAGCAGGTCGCGCGCGCGCGGAAAGGCGTCGCCATCGCGACGGCCACGCGCGACGGCCTCTGCTCGGCGTGCCACGTGCGCCTGCGGCCGCAGGTGTTCCAGGAAATCCGCGCGCAACGATCAGATCATCCAGTGCTTCAGCTGTAACCGCATCCTCTACTACATCCCGCCACCGCCGCCGGTCGAACCGGCCGTCACGCACGCGTAGACGTTCGAAGCGCGAAGGGCGAAGTTCGAAGTCAGCATGAGCCAGCCGTCGTTGTTCGGGCCGCCAGGCGGTCGATCTGCGCGCGCCAACGTCGACGGCGGATCGCGAGGCAATCCCGGTCCCGCCGGCTACGGCGTCCGCATCGAGCAGGAGCGACGGCACGGTCGTCGAGCTCAAGGAATCGATCGGGCTGACCACGAACAACGTGGCGGAATACAGCGGCTTGATCGCCGCGCTAAGATGGGCGGCCGCCAATGGGATATCGAAGCTGCACGTCCGCGCCGATTCGGATCTGCTGGTGAAGCAGATGCGCGGCGAGTACCGCGTGAAGAGTCCGGGCCTGCAGCCGCTGTTCGAGCAGGCGCGCGCGCTCGCGCGCCAGATTGGCCACGTCACCTTCGAGCACGTGCGCCGGGAGTTCAACAAGGACGCCGACCGTCTCGCCAACGAGGCGATGGACGAAGCGGCCGCGGGTTGATGACGAAGCTCACCCCCGCGGTCTTCGCCATGGTTTTGCTCGGCGCGGCGGCTGCCCGCGCGCAGGATCCTGAGCCCGTCACCATGCGCGCCTATCGCCTGACGCAGCCGCTCGTCGTCGACGGCCGCCTGGACGATGCGGTGTATCACACGACCGAGCCGGCGCCGACGTTTCTGCAGCAGGAGCCGCGCGTCGGCGAGCTGGCGACCGAGCAGACGGAGATGTGGGTGTTCTTCGATGACCGCAACGTCTACGTGTCCGCGCGCATGCACGACAGCGAGCCCGACCGCATGGTCGCCGACGAGATGCGCCGCGACGCCAGCATCTATCAGAACGAGCACTTCGTGGTCATCTTCGACACGTTTCACGATCGCCGCACGGGTTCTTCTTCCAGACCAATCCGCTCGGCGCGGTCCGCGACGCGCTCATCGTCGACGAGAACACCGCGAACTACGACTGGAATGCCGTCTGGGACGTGAAGCGTGCATCGCGACGAGACGGGCTGGACGTCGGAGATGGTGATCCCGTTCAAGTCGCTCCGCTACCCGACGGGCAAGGAGCAGGTCTGGGGCATCAACGCACGCCGCTGGGAGCGCCGTATCAACGAACACTCGCTGCTGTCGATTACGCCGCCGGGCACGCCGCCGAACAACGCCGTGCAGCGGCTCGCGAACGCGGCGACGCTGGTTGGCATGGAGGTGCCGCCGCCCGCGCACAATATCGAGCTGAAGCCCTATGGCGTGTCGAACCTCACGACGAACCGCGTGTCGACGCCGCCGGTGTCGAACAGGTTCGATCGCGACATCGGCATCGACGCGAAATACGGCATCACCAGCAACGTGACGCTCGACCTGACGGTGAACACCGACTTCGCGCAGGTCGAGATCGACGAGCAGCAGGTGAACCTGACGCGCTTCAGCCTGTTCTTCCCGGAGAAGCGCGACTTCTTCCTCGAGGGCCAGGGCATCTTCGACTTCGCGAACACCGGGGGCGGCGGCTTTCGTACACCCGATGCGCCGATCATGTTCTTCTCGCGCCGTATCGGCCTCGATGGCGGGCAGCCGGTGCCGATCAAGGGCGGCGCGCGTCTGACGGGACGGCTGGGAAAGACGTCGCTGGGCCTGCTGGAAATTCAGACCGATGAAGGGCCACAGGGACTGACGCCGGCGACCAACTTCCTCGTCGCGCGCGTCAAACGTGACGTCCTGCGGCGAAGCAACATCGGCCTCATCGCCACCCGGCGCGCGCCGCGAAGCGGTGCGCCGGGATCGAACGCGCTGCTTGGCGTGGATACGAGCTTGAACCTCTTCGAGAACGTGCAGGCAGGCTCCTATTACGCCCGGACGAACACGCCGGGGTTGACGGGCAACGACAGCAGCTACCGCGGCTACTTCCGGCACGTCCACGACCGCTATGGTCTCGAAGCCGAACGCATGAAGGTCGGCGAGGCGTTCAACCCGGAAGTGGGATACGTGCCGCGGCCCGACATCACGCGCACCGACCTGGTCGCGCGCTTCAGCCCTCGCATCCGCTCCGTGCGGAGCCTGCGCAAGCTCGAATGGAATACAGAGCTCGAACGCTTCGTCAACGGACGCCGCGAGCTCGAGACGCGCGTGGCATCGGGCACGTTCCGCATCGAGTTCAACAGCAGCGACATGCTCACGGCGACGTATCGGAACGATTACGAGTTCGTCACCGCGCCGTTCAGAATCTCCGGGGTCCCCTGCTGCCGATCGGCGTCTACGAGTTCAATGAGGGCGTGGTCCAGTTCAACGCCGGCGCGCAGCGGACCGTCAGCGGCCGGTTCACGCTTACCGCGGGCGAATTCTATTCAGGGCACCGGCAGCAGTTCGGATACAACGGCCGCGTCAAGGTATCCAGTCAACTCGCCTTCGAGCCGCGCATCCTCGCCAGCCACATCACGCTGCCCGAGGGGCCTTCACGACCAAGCTGCTTGGCGCGCGGACGACCTACGCGGTGACGCCGCGCATGTTCGTCAGCGGGCTCGTGCGATACACTCCAGCCTCAATACGGTGGAGTCGAACATCCGGTGGCGATGGGAATACCAGCCGGGCAGCGACCTGTTCGTCGTCTACACTGGACGGCCGCGACACGTTCGGCCCGCGCTCGGCCGCGCTGATGAACCGCGGCCTGGCGATCAAGGCAACGCGGCTGCTTCGCTTCTGACCCTCACCTGCCCCGACGGACCGGGCCGCATAGAAACTCCCCGCGAAGGTCAGCACACCGCACGCGATCACGACGAGCGCCGGCGCGACCGGCGACTGCAGGTTTCTCACCAGCGCGGTGGCGACGAGCGGCGCGGTGCCGCCGAACGCGGTCTGGCTGATGTTCTGCACGACCGCCACGCCGCTGAACCGGATGCGCGTCGGAAACAGATCCGCGGTCACGAAGGCGAACGTGCCGTTGACGAACGCCCCTGCAAACGCCGCAATCGTCATCAAGGCAACGATGTTCACGCTGTGGGCGCTCAGCGCCGCGTAGAACGGATATGCGCCAACAGCAAGGACGATCGCGCCAATCCGGTTGAGCAGCGTACGGCGGATAGTGGTCCGCCAGCCATCCGGCGCCAAGGATCAGCAGCCGCGTGGAGCACGACTCCGTATGTCTGCGCGAAGACCGCGGTCGACGCGTCGTACTTCGCAACACCGGTGAGATACGCCGGCATGTACGCGAAGAACAGTCCCGCAAACGACGCGGTCACGGCCTGCGCCGCGATGCCGATGACGATCTGGCCGGGATGCGTGCGAACGAGCTCGCCGATCGGCTCCTTCGACGCGGCCGCCAGCCGCTTCAGCTCGCGCGAACTCCGGCGACTCCTCGAACGATCGCCGCAGCCAGAAGCTCGCGAGCCCGAGCAGGCCGCCGATGACAAACGCGATCCGCCAGCCGTATAGCGCCGCATCGGCCGGGCGTCAGCACCTTGCCGACGATCAGCGCGATCGTCGTGCCGCAGCGCCACGCCCATCGTCACGCACGCGAAGACGACGCTGCAGACAAACGGCGCGATGGGCGGAGCGGATTCGACCACGTAGGTGATGGCACCCGGCAGCTCGCCGCCGAGGCAGAAGCCCTGCGTCAGCCGCAGGAACACGACGATAAGGCTTGCGGTAAGGCCCCACGCGGCATAGGTCGGGACGATGCCGATGCCGAGCGTGGCGGCGGAGGTCACGAAGATCGACGCGAGGAACACGCCGCGGCGCCCGAACTTATCGCCGAGGCGGCCGAGCACGAGGCCGCCGAGCGGACGGGCGAGGTATCCGATTGCGAACGTCGTGAACGTCACCATGAGGGACACGAGCGGATCCTGGCTGGGAAAGAACGCGCGGCCGATCTGCGGCGCGAAGATGCCGAAGATCACGAAGTCGTAGTACTCGAGCGTGCCGCCGAGGCTCGCGAGTAGAATCATCCGCCACGCGCCGCGTGTCAGACTGGCGTGCCCCGAGCGGAGTCGAGGGTCATCGCGCGCATTCTCGCACGCGGAGGAGTGATACGGCGCTGCCGATGTCGGACGACCCTGAGTTACCCCGACATTCCGCTGCACGAGGTCATGCGCGCGACGGCTGCCCGCTATCCGGATCGTCCCGCGATCACGTTCAAGGACGAGCCGATCACGTTCGGCGCGTTCGATCGCGAATCGAATCGCCTCGCCAGCGGTCTCGCGGCGCTCGGTCTCTCCTCCAGCGACCGGATGGCGCTGTACCTTCCGAACTGCCCGCAGTACGAGCTCGCGTTCTATGCCGGCAGCAAGCTCGGCGCGATCTCGTGCCCGATGAATCCGTCGTATCGAGAGCGCGAGATCACGTACCAGGTGAACGACTCGGGCGCGAAGGTCATGGTCACGCACGCGAGCCTGTGGCCTGTCGTCGATGCGTGCCGCTCGCAACTGCCCAACCCTCACGCGCGTCGTCATCGTCGGCGGTCGCGTGGACGACGGCGAGCGGCGCGGCGATCGCGCTATGACGAGGTGGTCGATTCAGGATCGCCCGATGCGCCGGCGGTCAGGGTCGATCCAGCGTCAGCTGGCGGCGCTGCCCTACTCGAGTGGCACCACCGGTCTGCCGAAGGGCGTGATGCTCACGCATCGCACGCTGGTCTGCAACCAGGCGCAGTATCTCGACGCCAGCGGTATCGGTCCAGACGACGCGTTTCCGCTGTTTCTGCCGCTCTCGCACATTTACGGCGTGATGCTGATGAACGCAGGCGCTCGCGTCAGGGGCCCATCAGATCTTGATGGAGCGCTTCGATCTCGAAATGCTCGTGACGAACATTCAGAAGTATCACGCCACCGTGCTTCATCTGGTGCCGCCAGTGCTGCTGGCGCTGGCCAATGCGCCGGGACTGGACCGATCGCAGTTCAGCAACGTGAAGTACGCGCTCTGCGCGGCGGCGCCGCTCGCGCCGGATGTCGCGCGCCGCGTCGAGGAGCGCCTCGGCGTCAGGGTGATTCAGGCGTACGGGCTCACGGAGACTGGCCCTGCGTCACACCACTCTCCCATCGAGCCCGATCGCATGAGGCTCGAGAGCGTTGGCGTGATCATGGCCGACACCGAGCAGCGCGTCGTCGACCTGGAGACCGGCGAAAGGTTCTCGGCCCCGGCGAGGTCGGTGAAATCATCATTCGCGGCCCGCAGGTGATGGAGGGCTACTGGAATGCGCCTGAAGAAACCGCGCGAGCGTTGCGCGACGGCTGGCTGCATACCGGCGACATCGGGTCGGTCGACAACGAGGGCTACACGTTCCTCGTCGACCGCAAGAAGGAAATGATCAGTGCCGGGCGTTCAGCATCGCGCCTGCCGAGCTCGAGGCGGCGCTGCTCGAACATCCTGACATTGTGGATTGCGGCGTCATCGGCGTTCCCGATCCCGACGCCGGCGAAGTGCCCAACGCTTTCGTCGTGGTGCGAAAGGGATGACGCTCGGTGAAGCGGCGCTGACGGATTATTTTTCGAAGCGTCTCGCGGGCTACAAGATGATCCGGAAGTGGCATCTGACCGATGCCATTCCGCGCACGCCTTCGGGCAAGATCCTGCGCCGCGTGTTGAAAGAGGCTCACCGAACGTAGAGGCCGACCTTCAGGTCGGCCTGAGGAACTATGACCGACGTCTTGATTCTCGGCGGCGCGCGCACGCCGATGACGGAGTACGTCGGCGCGCTGAAGGATGTGTCCGGCGATCGAGCTCGGCGCCGATCGCCTCGCGCGGCGCGTTTCAGAAGACCGGCGTCAAGCCTGAGTGGATCGATCACGTCGTCTTCGGCAATGTCCTGCAGACAAGCGCCGACGCCATCTACGGCGCGCGGCATGTCGCGCTGAAGGCCGGCGTCCCGATCGAGGTGCCGGCGCTGACCGTGAATCGACTTTGCGGCTCCGGGATCCAGGCGGCGGTGACGCGGCGCGCATCACATCCTCAGCTCGGCGAGGCCGACATCGTGCTGACCGGCGGCATCGAGAACATGAGCCAGGCGCCGCACGTCATCCGCGGGCTGCGCTCGGGATTGAAGCTCGGACAGGGCGCACTCGAGGACTCGCTGTATGAGGGGCTGCGCGACACGATGTGCGGTCTGCTTCATGGCCGAAACCGCCGAGAAGTGCGCGACCAACTACAGCATCTCGCGCGAGGAGCAGGATCGACTACGCGATTCGCAGCCAGAAGCTGCGCGGACGATGCGTGGAAGCAGGGGCGGTTCGCGGATGAAGTCGTCGCCGGTCGAGATCAAGACGCGACGCGGCACGACGGTCGTCGATCGTGACGATCACATGCGGCCCGACACGACGCTCGAGAGCGCTCGCGAAGCTGCCGACGGCGTTCTCGAAGGACGGGACAGTGACCGCCGGAAATGCCAGCGGCATCGTCGACGGCGGCGCCGCGGTGATCCTCGCTTCGGAAGCGGGCGCGAAGGCGCGCGGTCTGTCGCCGATCGCGCGGCTCGTCGGCTGGGCAACCGTCGGCGTCGATCCGAGCATCATGGGCATGGGCCCGGCGCCGGCGATCCGCAAGGCTGCTCGGCAAGCAGAAGCTGACGCTCGACGACATCGATCTCTTCGAGATCAACGAGGCGTTCGCGGCGCAGTACCTCGCGGTCGAAAAGGAGCTCGGCCTCGATCGCGAGAAGGTCAACGTCAACGGCGGCGCGATCGCGCTCGGACATCCGCTCGGCGCGACCGGCGCGCGCACTGCTGCTGACGCTGCACGCTCGAAATGCGGCGCCGCGGCGCGAAGCGTGGCATCGCCGCGGCGTGCATCGGCGGCGGCCAGGGATTGCCGCCTCGTGGAGCCTCTAGTGGCGTGATCAGCTGACTACTACTGCGACAGCTCGACCGCGATGCTGGCGCGACGGCACCGTTCTGATTGGGAAGGACGTGCCATAGATGGAAATCCGCACGGTTGGCGTGCTCGGCTGCGGCTTGATGGGGTCGGGCATCGCGCAGGTCGCGGCGGCGCGCCGGCTACAAGACGATCGTCCGCGAAGTGAACGACGACGGCGCTGCAGGCGGGACTCGGCCGCATCAAGAAGTTTCTCGCCGACGGCGTCGACGAAGGGCAAGGTCACCGAAGACGCGCAGAACAAGACGCTCGGCAACCTGACAGGCACGACAAGCACGGCCGACCTGAAGGACTGCGACCTCGTCATCGAGGCGATCGTCGAGAACCTCGACGAGAAGCGCGCAGATCTACCACGCGCGTCGAAGCCGTCGGTCGAGACCGACACGATCATCGTGTCGAACACGTCGTCGCTCTGCATCACGGAGCTCGGCCGCCGCGACGCAGCGGCCGGATCGATTCGGCGGCCTGCACTTCTTCAATCCCGGTGCCGCTGATGAAGCTCGTCGAGGTGATCCGCGCGCTGACGACGAGCGACGAGACGCATCAGACGCTGATCGACGTTCGCGACAGTCGCTCGGCAAGGAGCCGATCACCGCGCCCGACCGCCGCGGCTTCATCGTCAACCGGCTGCTCGTGCCGTACCTGCTCGACGCGATTCGCGCGCTACGAGCGACGGCCTCGGCACGGTCGAGGACATCGACAAGGGGATGAAGCTCGGGTGCGGTCACCCGATGGGGCCGTTCACGCTGCTCGACTTCGTCGGCCTCGACACGACCTACTACATCGCGAACATCATGTTCGAGGAGTTCCGCGAGCCGCGATTCGCGCCGCCGCCGCTGCTCAAGCGGATGGTGCTGGCGGGCTACCACGGCCGCAAGACCAAGCGCGGCTTCTACACCTATTAATACGAACGCAGGGGCCGGCTGTAGCCGGCCCTCTCGTGTTCGGCGCTTATCAAGCGCTGAGCGGCCGCCTGGGCGCCGTCGCGGCGCACTGCAGTGGCGATGGATTGGGCACGGGCAGCCACATCGGGTTGGAGGGTGTGCTCGAGAGCGCTCGTCAGCGAGTCGGTGGTCGGTGTGCCGGGTGCGTGCGCGGTTCCGATGCCGAGGTCGTGGATTCGTTGTGCCCAGTAGTGCTGGTCGTACATCTGGGGGATGACGACCTGGGGTGCGCCGGCCAGCGCGGCCGCGGTTGTGGTGCCCGCGCCGCCGTGGTGGACGACGGCGGCGACCCGCTTGAACAGCGCCTGCTGGTTGACCTCGCCGATGGCCAGGCAGTCGGGTTCGTTGTCCACGAGTGACAGGTCGGCCCAACCGCGCGGACACGATCGCACGGCGCCCGAGCGCGCGGGCCGTTTGGATCATCACCTGGCTGAGGTCTTGCGGCGCGCGCATGCTGCCGAAGCCGAAGTAGACCGGTGGCTCGCCGGCGTCGAGGAACGTCTCCAGCTCGGGGACAGCGGACGCTCATCCGGCAGGATCCAGGCGCCGGTCTGAAACACGGCCTGGTCCGCGGGATCGGGCCAGGGCGCCAGCGTGGGGTCGGCGGCGAGCCAGGGCCGGTCGGTGAAGATGTGGCTGCGCACGTCAGCTGACCGGGGCCAGGCCGATTGATGCCCGATGGGAGTTGAGCGCGGTGCCCGAACAGGTCGTTGAAGCGTTCGTGCATCCCGAGCCCAGAGCTCGCGGTTGTCAGCCGTTGCGGGTGCCGGCGTCTGTCCCGGCATAGGCGGCAATGGGGGTGGCGCGTGGTGTGGCGATGGCAGAACGTGTCGGGCAGTAGGCGGCGAAGACGTAGGGAATTCCCATCCTCTCTGCCACCGACCGAGCGGCGATCTGCAGGGCGGTTGCAGCCACGATGATGTCGCAGCCTTGAGCGGCCGCGGCGATCGTCTCGAATTGGGTGGCGACCGTGCCTTCCGCCAGCTGACGCCGGCGCTCGGGCGAGGGTCGGGCCGGCGTGGCCGGTGGGCTGGCGGCCGTCAGCTTGCGCACCTCGGGACCGATGGGCGTGACGGGATGCCGAGGCTGTCGATCCAGTCGCGGAAGTCGGGCGGCACGCACAGGCGGACCTCCTGACCGAGCGCCCTCAACTGCAACGCCAGCGCCACCAACGGCTGGACATCGCCCCGCGACCCGATTGTCGACAGCAGCACGCGCATGAGCACTCCCTGTGGTCAGTTTTCTTGCTCACGGCGGGCGTTAGTCTTTCAGCAGCATGACGTGAGCGATGGCGAGCTCACGCGAGTGCGTGAGCGTCAGCAGCGAGCTCGTGCCGCCCATGGCCTTGAACCGCTCGGCCGCGCCTCCGTGAAAGTGGATCTGCGGCGGACCATGGCGCCGCACGACCTCGATGCCGGTCCAGAAGACGCCGCGCGAGTGGCCGGTGCCGAGCGCCTTCATCGCCGCTTCCTTCGCGGCGAAGCGGGCGGCAAACGAGGAGGCGAAGTCGCGCTTGGCCTGGCAGTACGCGATTTCACCCTCGGTGAAGACGCGCCGCACGAATCGATCGCCATGCCGTTCGATCATGTTCGCGACGCGCTCGATTTCGGTCGCATCGAGCCCGACACCTATAATCTGCATCCGTAGTCGGATCCTACAGATCGGACTGCGCGCCCGCCAATGAATAAGACGCCTCCCAGGAGTTCCCGCGAGCTTCTACTGGACTGACGAAACGTGGGGACCGGCGCTGCGCTGCCGGCCGCTCGACGCCGTTGCGCAACACCTGTTTACGACCCGACAACTGCAGTTACCGTCCCCAGACGCGTGGCAGGTGCTCGCGTCGGCGATCGGCGTCGCGCCTGGATCATGTTGTCTCGATGAACCAGGTCCACGGCCGCGAGGTCGTCATCGTTCGGAAGCGCGTCGCGCTCGAGACGCTGCGACAAATGCAGAAGGAGCCGCCGCAGGCCGACGCGCTGATTTCCGACGCATCAGATGCTGCACTGGTCGTGCGCGCGGCGGATTGCGTCCCTTTGCTGATCGGCGATAACCGAACTGGTGCAGCCGCGGCGGTGCACGCGGGGTGGCGCGGCACGGCAGCGCGGGTCGCGATCGCCGCGATCGACGCCATGGGGCGCGAGTTCGGCAGCCGTCCGGCTGACCTCGTCGTCGCCATCGGTCCGGCGATCGGCTCGTGCTGCTATGAAGTCGGCCCAGACGTCGTTGACGCGTTCGCGGCGGCCGGCCACGAGCGGTATCTGATCGATCGGTGGTTCATGACGCCGCGCGAGAGAAAATGCGTCTCGACGTTCCAGGCGCGAATCGCGATCAGCTGATTCTCGCGGGCGTGCGTGAAGAGAATATCCACGTGTGCGGTCTCTGCACCGCCATGCACCTCGACGTGTTGACGTCATATCGCGCGGAAAAGGAAGATGCCGGACGCATCGCCGGCGTCATCCGTGCGTCGGTCAGTATCCCGCCGATAGCCACAGTGGCACTGTCTCAGTTTGCGTTTCACGAACCACAGCGGCTCTTTGACGTTCATTAAGGATTCACCGACTTAGTGCAGGATGACTCAGCGAGCCGAGTGTCCGACGATCCCAGAAAACAAGCAGCCGCCAGCGAGAGACTTCTTCGACCGCTGAAAGCTGCATCGTGCGGAACTGCCTGTCTGCCCGCACTGCACAATCTCTGGGTATGTCCGTATCTGGCCGTTCAGACTGAACGGAGAGCGCCACCTCCACTGGCACTGCCCTCGTTGCCGCCACGTCTGGGTCGAACGCGACCGACGCGGTAGTGAGCGGTTCGCCTACAGTCCCTCACTCGCAAAATAGCATCGGAATCCGGCGCAACCACAGTTAACGATCGACGCTGGCGCTCCGCGGCACGGTTAATGTGCCGGACGGTAATGGCCTCGCGCTGAGGCACTTCCACCAACAACAGATCGCCAGCCAATCGGGCGCGTCCTTTGCCCTGCCTTATCGCGCCAGGCGGACCGCAATTGCGGTCCGCCCCAGCCAGCGCTGTCTGGTCGCGTCGCGAAGCGACGCGATAGTGGAGGACGCCGTGGTCGTCAAAATCATCACGCCAAGCGACAAGAACACCCTGCCCGGCAAGCTTGCCGAGGCGGAACTGCATTTCACCGAGGGCATTCTCGACGGCCTGAAGCTGATTGGCTTCACCGTATGGGAGCGGCGGACAGGAGGCGGACGCAACGTCACGTTTCCTGCGCGCACCTATTCGGTCAACGGCGAGCGCCGCAGCTTCGCACTGCTGCGCCCGGCGGCCGGCGACGCGACCGCGCAGGATCGCGTCCGCGAGTTGATTCTCGACGCGTACGCGGAGTTCGAAGAGAAAGCCGCGGTCGCCTCGTAGCCACGCAGGCCACGAAGACGAATCCTGAGCCTTGGTGTTCTTTGTGACCTTTGTGGCTGATTCGTCTTTGTGCTCTTCGTGGCGCCGCGAGGCGCGTTAATGCACGCGGTCGGCGCGCCATCGCCGGTCGCTGCCGCGGTCGACGGGATCGTAGAGAAAGACCCGCGTCTCGTCGCCGAACTCGGCGCGCGCGGCCCAATCGAGCCGCGCGTTTGCCGAGCGCGGATATTTCTTCGCGATCTCGGGAACCTCCCAGTCTTCGATGAGGAGGACCGGATGGCGGCCGATGGCCCGCAGTGCGGCGATCGCGGTGTCGAGATCGACGTCGAGTAGATCCCATCGAACGATCGGGACCCTCGCGTAGTACGCGAACGCTGCCGCTTTCCTGCACGGTAATGACGACGGCGTTGGGTGGAAGCGCCGACGCCAGGTAGCGGCCCGGCAAGGCGATAGCGCGATTCGATAGCGGTGCAGGTTGAACGCCTGTTCCTGCTGCGCCCGCAGCACATTCGCCGACGCCACGACCGCCAGCGCGCACAGGAACGCCATCGCTCGTATCGGCGCTGGAACCTGCAGTAACGCGGTCACGAGCAGCGCGCCGATCAGAACGAAGAGGAGCGGAAACACGGGTAACAGGAAACGCAGATAGGACCATTCGGCGAATACGCCGTACGGGAGATACGACGCGACGACGATTGCTGACGCGAGCGTGGCGAAAACGACTGGCCGTTTCAGCGGTGGCGTGTCGCGGCGATGCCGGTGCGCCGATCGCAATGACGAGAAGAGCAGCGCGGCGAGAACCAGAGCCGGCGCCTCGCCACGGAGCATTCGCTGCGTGCTAGCCCAGCCGCATTCGGCGCGATGTTGCTGGCGGCGAACAGATCGCTCGCGGCGCCGTAACCCGATGCGAATGGGCTTCCGTAGAGGCGCCATTGCATCAGGAGCTGTGCGCCGATGGCGGGTGTGATGCCGCCGGCGAAGGCAACGAGGCGATCCACGCGAAGCCGTCGATCGTCGCCGCCGCGAGGGTAGTTCATTGCGGCCACCGCGATCACCGCGGCGAGCGGCAGCAGGTTCGGTCGCGTCAGGACGGCAAGGCCGGCCGCGGCGCCGGAGGCGAGCGCACTATTCGGCAACGGCGAGATCGCGAAGAGAAGGGCGACAGTCCACCAGGCGGTCACCGCCACATCGCTCATCGGCTGGACGAGCTGAAACAGGAAGATCGGACTGGTTGCGAGAAGGAGCGCCGCGGCAACGCCAGCCGCGCGCGAGTGGAGACGGGCACCAATGCCGAACGTGGCGAGCACCGCGACGGCCCCGAGGAGCGGGACGACCAGATAGCCGGCAAGCTCGCCGGCGAGCAGGCGCACAGGCGCGATCGCCAGTGGCAAGCCCGCGGGATACGTGGGCACGCAGCTCACCCGCTTCGGGGCCCGGACGATACCCAAGCGGTGTGAACGCCCACGTGGCATTCGGCCAGGCGACGCTGCGCGCCAGCGGTTCGTCGGTGGTGAGGCGCGCCGACGCAAGCGAGCTGCGCTTCGCTGATGTAGCCGGAGGCGTCGGAGCTCGACGCCGAATAGGTGCCGTAGGCGATGCCGACGCCCGCGGTGACGCTGGCCAGCACGATGGCGAACGGCGAGCGCGTGTGCGTCGACGAAGTGCCACGCTCTCGGACGCCGCGTCGGCGAGTGCCGCACGGCCGAGGAGCGCAACCGCGGCAAATGCGGTCAGCGCGATCAGCGAGCGGTCCTCGCCAGTTGTGCGCGGACAAGTACAACGGCCCGGCGCGAACGGTGAAGCCGCCGGTGATGGTGATGATGACGAGGATGACGAGCGCGGACGTGCCGGCCGCGGTGAGCAGTCGTCCGACTTGCGCAGTGCGCTCGTCAGGCCGACTTCGCGCTCGGCGCTTCGTCGAGGCAAGCAGGCCTTACTGCAGGACGGTCAGCAGCAGTGCGTTTTCCTTCTGCCGTTTGACCGGGAGCGTCCACTCTCGCGGAGCCCTTATCGAATTCGGAGCGGAAGAAATTGTCCTTCAGGCCGCCGTCGATGATGTCCCACGGCAGCACTGCGTCCGCCGAGCGATCGCGGAACACGAAGAAGTCCGCGTCGACGCCGCTCTCGGCCACCGCGGCGCGCCAGTTGCCGCCGTTGCGCTCGGCCAGCCTCGATCGCCGGCGGCGACGCGCCGGTCGCCGAGCGAGAGCAGCGCCTGGTAGAACGAATGCCGCTCCGACTTGATGTTGAAGTAGACGTTGTCGATGCCGGCCATCAGGCTCCGCATCCGCTTGATCTTGCGCTCGATCGACCGGTCGTCTTCCATCGGCAGCCACTGGTACGCGGTGCCCGGCTTCGGCACGAGCGGGTTGACGCTGCCGACGATGCGGCCGATGTGGCCGCGCGGCGCGCTGCGTGGCGCAGCATGATCTCGCGCGAGCTGCAGCGTCATGTCGCGGATCGCCACGAGGTCCTCGTCCGTCTCCGTCGGCAGCCCGATCATGAAATACAGCTTCAGGTTCTCGAACCCGCTCGCGAAGATCATCTCCGCGGCCGCGAGAATCTCGTCGTTGGTGATCGTCTTGTTGATCACGCGCCGCAGGCGATCGGAGCCGACCTCCGGCGCGATCGTGATCGTCCGCTCGCCGCTCTTGCGCAGCAGGTTGAGGATCGTCGGCGTCAGGTCGTCGAGCCGCAGCGATGCGGGGCTGATCGAGTAGCCCATGTCGACCAGTCGCGTGAGGATCTCCTCGATGTCCGGGTGATCGCACAGCGCAATCGACACGAGGCCGGCGTGGTTCGAATAGCGGCGCGCGCTGCTCGGCCAGCTGCAGGATGCGATCCTTCGGAAACGCGCGCACCGGCAGGTAGTTGTAACCCGCCCAGCAGAAGCGGCAGAGGTTCGCGCAGCCGCGAACGACTTCGACGAGGAAGCGCGAACCAAACTCCGTGTCGGGCGTGAAGATCGTCGTCGCGGGCGGATCGACCGCTTCGGTCGTCTTGAGCGCGGCCTTCTTCACCGTCGCCGGCGCGCCGGTGCCTTCGCTTCGGCACGAACGCCTCGATCGTCCCGTCGGTGCCGCATGCGCACGTCGTAGAAGCTCGGAACGTAGAACCCGCGCTCGCCGACGAGCCGGCGCAGCAGATCGTCGCGATCGGAGGCGCCCTTGAACGCGGTCAGCAGCGACGGAATCGAGCGCTTCGCCTTCGCCGGCGGCGATCACGTCGGCGAACAGCGCCAGCGGCTCCGGATTGACGAACGTGACCGCGCCGCCGATCATCACGAGCGGATCGCGATGCGTGCGATCGGTCGCGCGCGGCTCGAGTCCCGCCAGCCTGCAGCAGCGTGAGGACGTTCGTGTAGTCCCACTCGAACGAGACCGAGAACGCGAAGATGTCGAACTCGCTGACCGGCGTCTGCGATTCGATCGTGACGAGCGGCGCCCGGTCGCGACAGCTGCGCGGCCAGCTCTGTCTTCGGCGGCAGGAAGACCCGCTCGCAGACGATGTCGTCTTCCGCGTTGAACAGCTTGTAGACCGTCTGGAAGCCGAGGTTCGACATCCCGACGAAATAGGTGTTCGGAAACGCGAGCGCGACGCGGAGCCGTCCGCCGTGCGGCTTCGAGACGTAGCCCACTTCCTTCGAGAGGATCTCGCGGGCGCGTTCGCGCTGCTGCCAGGATTTCATGGGGATTGATCGCCGGGGACCCGTGCGCATCATGAGCCCGCAGCCCGTGCGCACGGTAAGGCTGCGACGACGGCGATCGCGTGTCCCCGGGGTTTACCTAGTGTACGGCATCAGTTCTGGCCGGCGCAGGAATGCGGGCACATCGAGCGGCGACGACAGATCCAGGCCCATGTCGTCCCCACGGCGGTGTGCGCCCGCCCCGGTTGTCAGCGGCAGCGTCAGCTCGAGCGCCGGGCGCCGCGTCACCGTGAAGGCCGGCGGCGCCTGTCGCGCGGCTGTCGACGCATGGTGTGCGGAGCCGCGTGCACGGCCGCCTCGGCCGGCTGCGGCGGCTTCGGCGCGCGCGAGGTGCGTGCGTGTAGCTCGTGAGGTCGGTCGGCGTCGGCAGCGCCGCCAGCCGGAACGTGACGCGTGCTGCCGGCGCGATCGAACCCGGTCGCGATGACCGTGATCTTGATCTTGCCGGAGAGGCTCGGATCGATCACGGCGCCGAAGATGATGTTGGCATCCTCGTGCGCCGACTCCTGGATGACGCACGATGCTTCGTTCACTTCCATCAGCGACATGTCGGGCCCGCCGGTGACGTTGATGATCACGCCGCGCGCGCCGGTCACCGAGCTGTCCTCGAGCAGCGGGCTCGAGACCGCGCGCTGCGCCGCCTGCATCGCGCGGCCTTCGCCGTCGGCGACGCCGGTGCCCATCATCGCGACGCCCATGCCCGACATGATCGTCCTCACGTCGGCGAAGTCGAGGTTGATCAGGCCCGGCACGAGGATCAGATCCGAGATGCCCTGGATCGCCTGGCGCAGCACGTCGTCGGCCATGCGCGAACGCTTCGGTCATCGTCGTGCGGCGATCGACCACCGTGAGCAGCCGCTCGTTGGGAATCGTGATGATCGTGTCGACGCACTCGCGCAGCGCATCGAGGCCTGCCTCGGCATGCTGCGCGCGCTTCTTGCCCTCGAACCGGAACGGCTTGGTGACCACGCCGATCGTGAGCGCGCCGAGCTCGCTGCCGAGGCTGGCGATGACCGGCGCCGCGCCGGTGCCGGTGCCGCCGCCAAGCCCGGTCGTGACGAAGATCATGTCGGCGCCCGAGAGCGCCTGGATGATCATGTCGGTGTCCTCGAGCGCCGCCTGCCGCCCGATGTTCGGATCCGCGCCCGCGCCGAGCCCCTTCGTCAGCTTCTGACCGAGCTGCAGCTTCACTGTCGCGCGGCTGTGGTCGAGCGCCTGCGCGTCGGTGTTGGCGACGATGAACTCGACGCCGGTGAGGCCCGACCTCCACCATGCGGTTGACGGCGTTGCTGCCGCCGCCGCCGACACCGATCACCTTGATCTTGGCGCCCCGGCGCGCCGCGTGATCGAGCGTCAGCCGCAGCTCCTGTGCCTCGCGCTCATCGGACTTCTTCATGTCGCCTCCTGTTAACCAATCGATCACCCATGTCGATCCCGTGCCAGATCAGAAGAATTCCTTGAAAATCCCGCGCAGCCTGCCCGCCATCCGGCCGAACGCGCCGGCGCCGACGCGCGCCGTCTCCGGCTCGCGGTTGCGATGCGCGTAGAGCACGAGTCCGACCGGCGTCGCAAACGTCGGACTGCTGACGTGATCCGCGAGCCCGCCGACGTCCATCGGCGCCCCGCGCCGGATCGGCAGATCGAAAATCTGCTCGGCGATCTCCGGCATCCCTTCGAGGATCGAGCCGCCGCCGGTGAGCACGATGCCCGAGTTGAGCGACTTCTCGTAGCCGGCCCGCCGAATCTCGTCCCACACGAGATGGAAGATCTCCTCGGCGCGCGGCTGGAGGATCTCGACAGGATCCGCCGCGCCATCAGCCGCGGCTTGCGGCCGCCGACGCTCGGCGACCTCGATGGTCGTCGTCCTCGTCGACCATCGACGAGAGCGCGCAGCCGCTCTTCCGCTTCACCTTCTCCGCGTCCGGCATCGGCGTGCGCAGGCCGACCGCGATATCGCTCGTGAAGTGATCGCCGCCCACCGCGACGACGCCCGTGTGCCAGAGGCTGCCGCGCTCGAAGATCGCCAGGTCCGCGGTGCCGCCGCCGATGTCCACGAGCGCGACGCCCAGCTCCTTCTCGTCCTGCGTCAGCACCGACTCCGACGCGGCGAGCTGCTCGATGACGGTGTCGGCGACGGTCACGCCGGCGCGGTTCACGCACGCGATCAGGTTCTGCGTCGACGACGACGGCGCCGGTGACGATGTGCACGTTGACCTCGAGCCGTGCGCCGGTCATCCCGACAGGCGCGCCGATGCCGTCCTGCTCGTCGACCACGAAGTCCTGCGGCAGCACGTGCAGGATCTCGCGCCCTGTCGGCAGCGCCACCGCCTTCGCCGCGTCGATCGCGCGCCGCACGTCGTCGCGCGTGATCTCGCGGTTCTTGCCGGCGACCGCGATCACGCCGCGGCTGTTGAATCCCTTGATGTGGGGACCGGACAGCGCGAGATGGACGGAGTCGATCTCGACGCCCGCCATCAGCTCCGCTTCCTCGATCGCCTTCTTGATCGAGTCGACGGCGGCATCGACGTTGACGACGACGCCGCGCTTGATGCCGCGCGACTCGGCGACGCCGATGCCGACAACGTCGAGCGTGCCGTCGTCCATGCTTTCGCCGACGACTGCGGTGACGCGCGAGGTGCCGACGTCAAGGCCGACGACATACCGCTCTCTTCGTGCCACTGGTCCTCCGTTACCTGCCGCCGGGTCCGAAAGGACCGCGGCCTCGACCCTGGGGTCTGACGTACACGCGATCGTCGAAGCGGAGGTCGACGTAATCGATCGCCGCAATCCGCTCGCGCAGCGCGGGCGCGAGGTCGAGATACGACTGCAGCCGCTCGGCGAACTGCTCGCCGCCGACGCGCACCAGCGCCGTGTCGCCCTTCGAGGATCAGCGACGGCGTCGCGGACGTCGCTGACGTCGATCTCCGAAACGCGCCGCGCGAGATTCGGATGCGTCTGCAGCGACGCGAGCACGCGCGCCGGCGAGCGCGGCGCGCGCTCTCGTCGATCAGCGGTCCGTTGTCGCGCGGCGCCGCGGCGAGGCCGTCGATGATCGGCAGATCGAACTCCGCGTAGTTGGGACCGAACTGCGTCGATGATGCCGCCGCGATCGTCGATCAGGTACAGGTCGTCACCGATGCGTCCGATGCCCATCGGCTGCGCGCTCGGAGATCGCGACCGCCACGGTGCCGGGCAGCACGCGTCGAATCGCGGCGTCGGCCACCCACGGCGAGCTCAGCAGCTTCTGGCGCCACGATTCGAGGTCGACCGTCAGCATGTTCGTGCCGCGGATGCCATCGAGCAGCGCGACGACCTCTCCCTTCGACAGCCGCGAGTTGCCGCTGACATTGATGCGCGTAATCGTGAGCGCCTCGGCGTTCAGGACGTCGCGCACGACGCGATAGCCGACGTACAGGAGCAACGCGAGCAGCACCGCCGCACGGGCGGCCTTCCACCACGACAGGCCGAGTAGCCGCGGCTTGCGCGTCGGCGTGACATGCGCGCGGCGAAACCGGCGATCGGACGGGGCCGATACGGGCATCAGCGCACTTCCTCCACGCCGGTTGAGCGCATCCACGAGCTGCGGCTGGCAGCGATCCAATCGAGCCCGCGCCGAGCGTCAGCACCGCATCGCCGGGCCGCGCAATCTTCAGCAAGCGCGGGGATCACGTCGTCCAGCTGCCTCGCGACGTGCACGGTGCGGCCCGAGCCCGCTCGCACCGCGTCGGCGAGCGCCTCGATCGTGACGCCGGCAATCGGCCTCTTCGCTGCGCGGCGTAGATGTCGGTCAGCACGATCTCGTCGGCCTCGTGCAGCGCCGGGCCGAACGCGTCCATCAACTGCTGCGTCCGCGTGTAGCGGTGCGGCTGAAACGCGACGATGAGTCGTCGTCCGAGCGTCGCGCGCGCCGCGGCGAGCACCGCAGCGATCTCGGTCGGATGGTGACCGTAGTCGTCGACGACCAGCACACCGTCCGCTTCGCCGTGCCGCTCGAATCGGCGTTCGGCGCCGTGGAAGTCCGCGAGCGCCGACGCCACGCTGCACGAAGTCGATCCCGAGGCGGTCGGCCACCGCCACCGCAGCGAGCGCGTTCTGCAGGTTGTGGCGGCCGGGGATAGCGCAGACGCAGCTCGCCGAGCCGCTCGCGCGCGTCGCGATCGCCGCGATGGACCACGCACCGGCCGCCGAACGCTCCAATCTCAACGTCGCTCGCCTCGATATGCACGCGCCTTGCGCCTCTCCTGCCCTTCCAGCCCCTCCCGCCTTTCCCGCCCTTCCAGCCCATACGTCACCAGCGGCCGATTGAGGCGCGGCAGGATCGCTGCAAGCCCTGCGTCGTCCGCACACGCGACGACGCTGCCGTAGAACGGCACCTTGTTCGCGAAGTCGACGAACGCCTGCTGCAAGTCGGCGAAGCTCCCGTAACTCTCCATGTGCTCGCGATCGATGTTGGTCATCACCGCGATCGTCGGCGACAGCATCAGGAACGACCGATCGCTTTCATCCGCTTCCGCCACCAGGTAGCTCGCCGCGGCCGAGCCGCGCGTTGCTGCCGAACGCGCTCAGCCGCCCGCCGATCACCGCCGTCGGATCCAGCCCGGCCCGCTCGAGCACGACCGCGATCATCGACGTCGTCGTCGTCTTGCCGTGCGAGCCGGCGACCGCGATCGAGAACCGCAGCCGCATCAGCTCCGCCAGCATCTCGGCGCGCGGAATCACCGGAATGCCGCGCCGCGTCGCCTCGACGATCTCCGGGTTCGACGGCCGCACCGCCGACGAGAACGACCACGACGTCGCGCGTCGCCGACGTTGTCCGGCCGATGTCCCTCGTGCACCGTGACGCCGAACTGTCTCCAGCCAGCCGCGTCGACGTCGCGACCGCTTCGCGATCCGATCCGCTCACCTCGTAACCGAGATTCGCCAGCAGCTCGGCGATGCCGCTCATGCCGATGCCGCCGATGCCGACGAAATGGATGCGCCGAGTGCTACCGAGCATCGACGCGCCGGCTAGCCGGCTCCTACGCGATCTGTCGCCGCCAGCTCCAGCACGCGGTCGACGATCACCTTCGCCGCATCCGGCTGCGCCATCCGCCGCGCCGCCGCGCTCATCGCCGCGCGCTCGGCGCCGTCGCGCGCCAGCGCCACGATCTCCGACGCCAGCAGCTCGCCGGTCAGCGATCGCTGGTCGATCATCCGCGCCGCGCCGCGCGTCACCAGCGCTTCCGCGTTCTTGCGCTGGTGATCGTCGGTGGCCGTCGGCAGCGGAATCAGAATCGACGGCCGTCCCGCCGCGGTCAGCTCCGCGAGCGTGGTCGCGCCGGCGCGGCAGACGACGAGATCGGCGTCTCTCATCTCGCGGTCGATGGCGAACAGAAACGGTTCGACCCGAGCCTCGAGTCCGGCGCGCCGGTAGCCGTCGCGGACCATTTCCAGATCCCGCTCCCCGGTCTGATGCGTGATCGCCAGACCTGGTGCGGCGGCAGCCAGCCGCGGCGCTGCCTCCACCATGGCCATGTTGATCGCGTGCGCGCCCTGAGAGCCGCCAAAGACTAGGACCCGAGCCGCGCGCGGTTCACCTGAACTGCGCGGCGAACCGTGTTCGTCATGCACCCCTCCGAAGAATTCCGGCCGCACCGGATTGCCCGCCACGAACGCCCGTCCCGCAAAGAACGCGCGCTCTCGTCGTAGGTCACCGCCGCCGCCTTCACGAACCGCGCGAGCAGGCGGTTGGTCACGCCCGGCATCGCGTTCTGCTCCATCAGCAGCGTCGGGATGCCGCGCAGCGCCGCGAGCAGCACCACCGGACCCGAGCTGTAGCCGCCGACGCCAATCACGATCGACGGACGGCGCCGCGAGATCACGCGCCACGCGTCGAGCGCGCTCGCCGGCAGCAGCGCCACGCCGCGCAGCAGCGACGACGAGCGACTTGCCCTTCAGGCCTGCGCTGCGAATCGTGTCCAGCGCGAATCCTTCTCGCGGAACCACGCGCGATTCGATGCCCGCTGCCGTGCCGACGAACGTCGACCTGCGACGCCGGGCACGCGAGCCATCACCTCGCGCGCCACCGCGATGCCGGGATAAAGATGTCCCCCGTCCCGCCACCGGCAATCAGAGCACGTCGACATCGCCATCGCACTCCGCATCTCGCCTCGGCCGACTCGTGCTGCGAGATGTTCAGCAGCACGCCCATGCCGAGCAGGTTGATCAGCAGCGACGATCCGCCGAAGCTGACGAGCGGCAGCGGAATGCCCTTTCGTCGGCATCAGCCCGAGCACCACGCTGATGTTCACGAACGCCTGCGCCGCGATCATCGTCGTCAGGCCCAGCGCGACGAACGACGCCGAACGCGTCCTCGGCGCGCGCGGCGATGCGCAGCCCGCGCCACGCGATGACGCAGAAGCAGATCAGAATCGCGGTCGCGCCGATCGAGACCGAGCTCCTCGCCGATCACCGCGTAGATGAAATCGGTGTGCGGCTCGGGCAGGTAGAACAGCTTCTGCACGCCCGCCATCAGGCCGCGGCCGAAGACGCCGCCGGTGCCGACCGCGACCAGCGACTGGATGATCTGAAAGCCGTCGCCGAGCGGATCGGCCCACGGATCCCAGAACGCGAGCAGCCGGCGGCGCCGGTAGCGGCGCTGCGACCAGGACGATGTAGATCGCGGGCAGCGCGACGAGCGCGAGCGCCGACGAAATAGCGATAGTGGAGGCCGGCGGCGAACACCATCACCGCGACGACCAGCGCGAGCGACATCGACGTGCCGAAGTCGGGCTGCAGCGAGGATCAGCGCCGACCACGAGCGCCGACGATCAGGCCGATCGGCAGCAGCGAGTAGCGACAGGTCGTCGATGCGATGCATCCGGCGCTCGAGCATCAGCGCGGTGAAGAAGACGCACGCCACCTTCGCAAGCTCCGACGGCTGGATGCCGAGCCCGCCCACGCCGAACCAGCGGCGCGTGCCGTTGATCGGCGCGCTGAACAGCACGCCGACCAGCATCAGCACGACGAGCGCCGAGCAGGCACCAGATGAACGCCTCGTTCCTGTAGGTGCGGTAGTCGACGCGCATCGCGACGACGAGCACGGCGAGGCCGAGCACGGCCCAGAGCGCCTGCTTGGTGAGGAACAGGTACGGCTGTTGAAAGCGTTCGAGCGCGACCACGGCCGAGGCGCTGTACACCATGACGACGCTGACGCAGACCAGCAGCAGCGTGGCGGTGAAGAGGACCCTGTCGATCTTGAGCTTTCGAGCCAATCAACCCTTTCCCTCGACTCGCCGGGCAGCGGCGCGCTTAAGCCGCCCTATCTACCGACAACCTGTATGCGCGCCGGTCATCAGACCCGTGCTTCGCGGGACCGGCACATACCGGTTGCGAAGCAGGGCGATGCAACCCTCGCCTGCGCGCCGTATTCGGGATCGGCTAGATCCGATCCCCTGGCTGCCGGATCAAGCAGTCAGCAGTCGCCAGCCGGCTCGTGGAATGGGACACCCACCTCGCAGACCGGGGTAGTCTGCGTTCCCAGCGGTAGGCTCCCACTCGCGCCGGGCCGACTGACGACAGCTCACTGCTCGACCTTTCGCTCTGCCCCGCCGACGCTGTTGCGAAGGCGCGCGACTTCGTCCTTGAACACCTCGCCCTCGCTCCGCGTAATCGCGGAACCAGTCGAAGCTCGAACACGCCGGCGCCAGCAGCACCACGCCGTCGGGCCGCGCCGCCTCGTAGCCGCGCTCGACCGCCTCGCGCATCGACGCCGCCTCGACGACCGGCACGGCGCCCGTCGAGCGCCTCGCGCACCAGCGGCGCGGCTTCGCCGATCGCGATCACCGCGCGCCCGCGCGCGACGAGCGGCTCACGCAGCTCGCGAAAGTCGCCGCCCTTGAACCGTCCGCCGACGATCGCCACGACGCCGCGATCGAAGCTCTCGATCGACCGCCGCGCCGCCTCGACGTTGGTCGCCTTCGAGTCGTTGACGAACCGCACGCCGCCGATCTCGTCCGACCGGCTCCATGACGTGCTCGCAGACCGCGGAAGCCTCGCAGCGCCGCGACCATCGCCGCCGGCGCGCACGCCGGCGACGTGCGCCGCGCGCCGCGGCCGCGAGCACGTTGTTCAACATGTGCCGCCCGGTCAGCTCGCACCGCCGCCAGCGGAATCAGCCGCTCGACGTCGCGTGCCGGTGCGCCGCACGATCCAGTCGCCGTCGACGACGACAGCCGTCGCGTCGACGATCGCCGTCGAGCGAGAACAGCGACCGGCGCGCCGCGATCCGCGCGCGCCGTGCGCGAGCACCGCCGGGTCGTCGGCGTTCACGCACCGCCCAGTCGTCGCCGCTCTGGTTCGCGAAGATCCGCGCCTTCGCCGCCGCGTAGGCCTCGACGGTCGGATGCCGATCGAGATGGTCGTCGGCGAGGTTCAGCCAGCACCGCGATCCACGGATGGAACGGTCGTCGTCGTCTCGAGCTGAAAGCTGCTCGCCTCGACGACGTGCAGCGTGTCGGGCGTCGACTGCTCGACCTGCGCGCTCAGCGGCGTGCCGATGTTGCCGCCGACCAGCACCGTCGCTGCCCGCCGCGTCCAGCATCCGCCCGATCGAGCGTCGTCGTCGTCGACTTCCCTTTCGTGCCGGTGATCGCGATCACGCGGCCCGTCAGCCACCGCGACGCGAGCTCGAGCTCGCCGATGATCTCGACGCCGCGCGCTGCGCGCGCCATCGAACACCGGCTGCTCGAGCGGCACGCCGGGACTCGCCACGATCAGGTCGGCTGCGGCGAGCGTCTCGGCCGCTGTGGCCGCCGAGCTCGAGCTCGACGCCCGCCGCCCGCAGGCGATCGGCGCGCGTCGAACGTCGTCGCGCGTTCGGTGAGCGTCACGCGCGCCCCGCGCCGGCAGCAGCTCCGCCGCCGCGATGCCGCTGCGCGCCGCGCCGACCACCACCACGCGACGCCCGCGCACCGAGAAGCCAGTCGCATCCACGCCATCACCGCAGCTTCAGCGTCGTCAGGCTGAACAGCGCGAAGATGATCGCCGACGATCAGGAAGCGCGCGATGACCTTCGGCTCGCTCCAGCCGATCAGCTCGAAGTGGTGGTGGATCGGCGCCATCTTGAACACGCGCTGGCCGGTGAGCTTGAACGAGCGCGACCTGGATGATCACCGACAGCGCTTCGATGCACGAACACGCCGCCGACGATCGGCAGCAGCAGCTCCTGCTTGATCAGGATCGCGACCGTGCCGAGCGCGCCGCCGAGCGCCAGCGATCCGACGTCGCCCATGAAGATCTCGGCGGGGTACGAGTTGTACCAGAGGAATCCGAGGCTCGCGCCGACGAGCGCGCCGCAGAAGATCGTCAGCTCGCCGGCCGGCGCGAAGCGCACCAGCAGCAGGTAGTCGCGCGAGCACCGCGTGCCCGGTGACGTAGGCCAGCGCGGTGAACGCCGCCGCCGACACCGCGAAGGTGCTGATCGCCAGGCCGTCGAGGCCGTCGGTCAGGTTCACCGCGTTGGTCGCGCCGACGAGCACGAGCACGGCGAACGCGCACGTAGAACCAGCCGAGATCCGGGAATCAGGTTCTTGAAGAACGGGAAGATCAGCCGCGTGTTGTAGAGCGGCGGGTTCTGCTGCGCCAGCATCAGCACCGCGACGCCGACGCGCGAGCGCGACGAGCGATCTGGCCGCCCATCTTGTAGCGCGGCAGCAGGCCGTGGTGCGAGCGGCGCACGATCTTCAGGTAGTCGTCGGCGAAGCCGACGCGCGCCGAACGCGCACGTCGCCAGCACCGCAATCCAGACGTACGGGTTCGTCAGATCCGCCCACAGCAGCGTCGGCACGAGCGCCGACGTCAGGATCAGCAGCCCGCCCATCGTCGGCGTGCCCGCCTTGGCGCGATGCGACTGCGGGCCCTTCCTGCCGGATCACCTGGCCGATCTGGAAGTCGCGCAGCTTGCGGATCATCCACGGCCCGAGCACCAGGCTGATGCGCCAGCGCGGTCAGGCTCGCGGCCGCGGTCCGGAACGTGATGTAGCGCGTCACGTTGAAGACCGTCGCGTAGGTGTGCAGCGGATAGCAGCAGGTAGTAGCAGCATCAGGCGAACTCCGCCGCGATCCGATCCGCGACGACGATCGCGTGCGCGTGCCGCGCGAGCCCTTGACGAGCACGAGGTCGCCCGCGCGCAATCGCCGCGCGCGATCGCCGGCGCGGCCGCATCGCTCGTGTCGAAGTACGCGACAGCTGGCGCGGCGTCATGCCGGCCGCGATCGCCGCGTCGGCGAGCTCGCGCGCCGGCGCGCCGCCGACGGCGAACAGCAGCGCGCAGGCCTGCGGCCGCGGCGACGCGACCGCTGTTCGCGGTGCAGCTCGGTCGCGTGATCGCCGAGCTCGAGCATCTCGCCCAGCACGGCCACCTTGCGCGACGCGCGGCTCTCGTTCGCGATCACGTCGAGCGCACGCTGCAGCGCCGACGGGACTCGAGTTGTACGAGTCGTCGATGAGCGTGACGCCGCCGCGCAGCCGATGGACTGCGCCGCGCCGGTCCGACGGGCGCAGCGCCGCGGCGCGCGCGGCAATGGTCGTCGAGCGGCGATGCCGAACTCGAGCGCCACCGCGGTGGCGGCCAGCACGTTCGCCAGGTTGCCGCGTCCGAGCAGCGGCGTCTCGATGACGCGCTCGCCAGCCGGCGTCGCCGACGCGCGCGCGCATGCCGTCAATGCCGCGATCCTCGATGTCGGCGCGCGCGCACCGATCGCGCCGGCCGACTCGCCGAACGTCACCGTGCGTCCGGCAAACTGCGCGGCGCGCGCCATCACGCGCGGCATCGTCCGCGTTGCACGACCAGCACGTCGTGCGGCTCGGCGCGCTCGAGGATCTCGGCCTTGGCATCGGCGATCGCGTCGGCGGACGCAAAGAAGCCGAGGTGCGCGTCGCCGACGTTGGTCCAGACGCGAACGTCCGGATCGGCAATCGCCACCAGCGTGCTGATTTCCCCGCGTGATTCATCCCCAGTTCCATCACCGCCACGTCCGGCCTGTCGCGCAGCTGCATCAGCGACAGCGGCAGCCCGATGTGGTTGTTCAGGTTCCCCTTGTTCTTCACGACGCGATACGACGCGGCCAGAAAGTCCGCGATCGTGTCCTTCGTCGTCGTCTTGCCCGCGCTGCCGGTGATCGCCACCACCTTCGTGCCGGCCGCTTCCGCACCGCGTGCGCCAGGTCCTGCAGCGCACTGCGTCGTGTCGCCACTACATCGACGACCACGCCCGCGCTGCGCGCGCCGTCGCCGCCGTCGCGCCTCACCGACCCGACGCGCTCGACGACCGCGCCCGTCGCACCGCGCCAGCGCCTCGTCGACGAACGTCGTGACCGTCGAAGCGCGGCCCCCGCAGCGCGACGAACAAATCGCCCGCCTGCAGCGATCGCGCAGTCGGTGACGACGTTGCCGACCACCTGCTCCGGATCGCCCGAGACGATCCGTCCGGCGACCGCCGCCGCCAGCCATCCGACCGTCAGACGCAGCGCGCTCACCCGACCCGCGACTTCTCGCGCCGCGCCTCCAGCGCCTCGCGCGCGACCGCCACGTCGTCGAACGGCAGTGACGCGGCCGCCGATCTCCTGGTACTTCTCGTGCCCCTTGCCGGCGATCGAGCACGACGTCGCCGCGGACGCGCCGATCGACGGCGTGCGCGATCGCCTCGCGGCGATCGACGATCGTCAGCGACTTCGGCGTTGCCCTGCCGCGTCTCCGGCTCGGCACCGCGCTTCGACCTCGTCGATGATCCGCGCCGGATCCTCGCCGCGCGGGTTGTCGGACGTGATCACGACGACGTCGCTCAGCCGCGCGGCCACCATCCCCATCAGCGGCCGCTTCGTCCGGTCGCGATCGCCGCCGGCGCCGAACACCGTGATCAGCCGCCGCGGCGCGCAGCGGCCGCGCGGTCTCGAGCAGGTTGCGCAGCGCGTCGTCGGTATGCGCGTAATCGACGACGACCGTGATGTCGTCGCGCGGCGCGGACGACGACCTCGAATCGGCCCGGCACGCCGGCGAGCTTCTGCAGACCCTGCTCGATCGGCGTCGATCGGAACGCCGAGCGCGGCGGCGTCGCCGGCGGCCGCGAGGATGTTGTAGACGTTCGGCTTGCCGACGAGCTTCGACTTCACGTGCACGACGCCCTGCGGCATCGCGCACGTCGAACGTCGAGTCCGTCGAGCGCGAACGACGAGCGGACCCGGCGTGACGTCGGCGGTCGCGATTGATCGCGTAGGTCACCGGGCGATGCGACGATTTCGACGAGCGACGCGCCGCGCGGGTCGTCGACGTTGATCACGGCCGGCGCATCCGCCGGCAGCATCTCGAACAGCCGGCGCTTGGCGGCGAAGTAGCTCTCCATGTCGCTGGTGGAAGTCGAGGTGATCGCGCGTCAGGTTCGTGAAGACGCCGGCAGCAAAGCGGATTCCATCGACCCGGCGCAGCGCGAGCGCGTGCGACGACACCTCCATCACGCACGCGCCGCAGCCGGCGTCGACCATCTGGCGCATGAAGCCCTGCACCTCCGGCGCCTCGGGCGTCGTGCGCGTCGCCGTCGATCTCGCGATCGCCGATGCGATACGTCACGGTGCCCATCAGCCCGCAGCGGATGCCGGCGGCTTCGAAGATCGCGTGCATCACGTAGCTGGTCGTCGTCTTGCCGTTCGTGCCGGTGATGCCGACGACCGTCATCTGCCGGCTCGGATGCCCGAAGAACTCCGCCGCGAGCAGCGCAAGCGCGAGCCGCGCATCGCCGACGACGATCCACGGCGCGCCGGCCGCGCGGCGCCGGCGCGCTCGGACGACGATCGCGACGGCGCCGCGCGGCAATGGCCTGCGGCGCGAACGCGGCGCCGTCGGCTTTCTGGCCCGGCAGTGCAACAAATACCGATCCGCGCTTCACCTGCCGCGAGTCGTAGGCGACACGCCGGTGCACGGCACGTCGAGCGCCGCCATCGGCGCGGACGTCGGGCCGTCGGCGCGGCTGGCATCTCGCCTCATCGATGCGCTGCAGCAGCTCGCGAACGGTCACGGCGTCGCCGCCGAGTTGCCGCTCGAGCCAGAGCGTTGACGAGCGTCGTCGCGACTCGATCGGCGCGCCGGCCTGCGGGCTGCTGCTCGGACGACGATGCCGGTCGCCGTTGAGGCGCGCGCGTCATGCCGAGACGGGACAGCGTGCGCAGCGCGTCGCGCGCGCTCAGCCCGCGCAGATCCGGGAACGAAGCCGTGCGCCGCGTGCGCTCCGCCATCGACCGTGACGATGTTCGGCGTGATGCCGGCCGTCGACGTCGGCTGCTCGTGCGTCCCTCTCGGCGTCGCGGCGCGCGACGAGCAGCGGCGGCGCGGGATTGATCGACGGCGGCACGCCGTACTGACGCAGCGCGGCTGTCGGCGATCCGCTTGAAGATCGGCGCGGCGACCGCGCCGCCATACGGTGGCACCTTGCTGCGGCGAGTCGACCACGACGACGATCGTGAACACCGGCTTGCGCGACGGCACGAAGCCGACAAACGACACGTTGTAGTCGGTGTTCGAGTAGCGGCCGTTGACGAGCTTCTGCGCGGTGCCGGTCTTGCCCGCGATCGGTGTAGCCCGTCGATCTGCGCGGACCGTGCCGGTGCCGCGCTCGACGACCGCTTCCATGATCGTCGGTCAGCGTCGGCGGCCGTCGTCGCCATCGATCGCGCGGCCGAGCACCTTCGCGCGGCACCGGGCGGCGCGCGCCGTCCCGATCACCGCGCGCACGACGCGCGGCTGCATCGAGCTCGCCGCCGTTGGCGACCGACGCTGACGGCCGCCGCCATCTGCAGCGGCGTGACGCCGACCTGATAGCCCATCGCCATCGACGCAAGCGCGCTGTCGTTCAGCTTCGACGGGATCCCAGAGAATGCCCGGGCTCTCGCCGGGAAGTCCGGCGACGTGGGACGGCCGAAGCCGAAGCGCCTCGACGTAGACGCCGAGACGCTCGGGCCCGAGCCGCAGACCGATCTTGATCGCGCCGACGTTGCTCGACTTGACGATCACGTCGGTGAACGACAGCACGCCGTAGTTGTGATGTTTGTCGTCGTCGACGACGCGCGAGCCGAACCGGATGACGCCGGCGCTGGCGTCGATCGATCGTCGGTCGGCATGACGCTTCTGCTCGAGCGCGGCCGATGCCGTGACGATCTTGAACGTCGAGCCCGGCTCGTACAGATCCTGGATCGGCGCGGTTGCGGCGATCGTCGTCGCCGAAGCTTCGCGATAGGCGTTCGGGTTGAACGTCGGACAGTTCGCCAGCGCGAGGATCTCGCCGGTGCGACGGATCCATCACGACCGCGGCGCCGCCTGCGGCGCCCGCCCACTCGACGCCGGCGCTGCAGCTCGCGCTCGGCGATGTGCTGGAGGTACTCGTCGATCGTCAGCTCGAGAGTCAGCGCCGGTCGTTGACGGTCGCTCGATCCGGCTGAATGCGTGGCGCTTGGCGTCGGTCTGGATGAGCACCGTGCCCGCGTGTCCCTTGATCAGATTGTCGTACGTCGCCTCGACGCCGGCCAGCCCGGCGTTGTCGAGGCCGACGTATCCGAGCACGTGCGCGGCCAGCTCCTTGTTCGGATAGAAGCGCCGGTTCTCCTTCATGAAGCCGACGCCCTCGAGCTGCAGGTCGGCGACGCGCCGCGCCTGATCAGGCGTCACCTGCCGGCGGACGTACACGAAGGCGCGGCCGCGGCGGATGCGTTCGCCAGCGCCTGCCGATCGGCGGCGGTGCAGTCGCCAAGCGCGCGCGCACAGCGACGCGGCCGCCTGCGTGGCGATCGGCGATCTCCGTCGGAACCGCGTAGATGGAATCGGCATCCACGCTGTAGGCGAGCACGTGGCCGCTGGCGATCGAGGATCTCGCCGCGCTTGGCCGGCGCCGCGACCGTGCGCAGCTGCTGCCGCTCGGCGCGCGCAACGAGGTCGGCGTGACGGAAGACCTGCAGGTAGACGAGGCGCGCTTCGATGCGCCGCCGACCAGACGAGCAAGCCAACGGCGGCAACGACGAGTCGGCGCTTCAGCGTCGTGCGCCAGGCGTTGGCGGGCGTCTCGGCCACGTGGATGGATTCCCTCTTTACCGGCGGGCGACGACCGACTCGGCGGCGGCGGCGTGGATGTCACGCGCTCGATCACCGTCGCATCGCTCGGCGGCCGGCGCGACCATCCGGAGTCGCTCGGTCGCGAGCCGCTCGATGCGAGCCGGCGATCGCAGCGTGTCGATCTCGAGGCGGAGGTGCCGGTTGACTTCTTCCTCGGCGGCGCGCTCCTTCTGCATCTGCTCGATGCCGGTAGCCGTGGCGCAGCAGCTCGAAATGCTGCCACGCCGAGAACAGCAGCACGCCGACGAGAAAGACGCCGACGGCGACCGAGCGCCACATCTCGCGATGCCGCTCGCGATCGACCTCGCGGACGATCGGGTTGTTGCGGACGTCCTTCTTGATCGCGTATTCGAATTCACCAGCTCATGACGCCCGTCCGATCTCCGCGGCGCGAAGCTTGGCGCTTCGCGCGCGCGGGTTGCGTTCGACTTCTGCCTCGCTCGGCACCATCGGCCGCTTCGGTGCGAATCCGCGAGTCCGAATCCCTCGCTCCTGCAGCGCGCGCAGCGTGTGCTTCGCGATCCGATCCTCGAGCGAGTGAAACGTGATCACCACCATCCGTCCACCGACCGCGAGCCGCCGCGCCGCATCGCCGAGGAACGCGTCGAGTCCCTCGAGCTCGCCGGTTCACCCAGATGCGGATCGCCTGGAACGTCCGCGTCGCCGGATCGATCCGCGAGTACCCGCTTGCGCGGAATCGCGCGCCGCACGATGTCGGCGAGCCGCCCCGTCGTCGTCGATCGGCGCCTGCGCGCGTGCGGCGACGATCGCCCTGGCGACGCGCCGCGCGTGGCGCTCTTCGCCAAACTCGTAAATCACGTCCGCCAGCGTCCGCTTCGTCGGCGTCGCGGATGGCCTCGGCGGCCGTCGGCCCGGCCGTCGTATCCATCCGCATGTCCGAGCGGCTCGTCCTGCCGAAAGCTGAATCCTCGGCCGGGCGCGTCGAGCTGCATCGACGAGACACGCCGAGGTCCGCCAGCACGCCGTCCACGTTCGTCACGCCGCGCTCGTCGAGCACGCGCGTTCAAGTCGCCGGTAGTCCGCGTGCACGACGTCGACGCGATCGCCGAATCCGCTGCAGCGCGCTCGCGCGCGGCGTCGACCGCCGGCCGGATCGCGATCGAGCCCGATCAGCCGCGACGCGCCGGCCTCGAGCAGCGCGCGCGTGCCCCCGAGGCCGACCGTGCAGTCGATGAACAGACCGCCGCGCGACGGCTCGAGATGTTCGAGCACCTCGGCGACCATGACCGGCTGCGTGTCGATGTCAGACGCGTGGCTGCGCAGGCTCAAGCGAGGCCGTTCCGGCGGATGCTTCCTGTGAGCCTCTGGCAGCCTTGAGCCCTGAGCCAGCGTCAGATCCCGTGCTCCGACAGCTTCAAGCCGTCCTCGTCCGTCCACTGATCGCGCTGCGAGCTTCTGCGCGAAGCGCTCGTCGTTCCAGACCTCGAGGTAATCGATGCTTGCCGAACACGCGCACATCGCCGACGATGGACGCGCTGTCGCGCAGCAGCTGCGGCATCGACGATGCGACCTTGCGGGTCGAGCTCGCTTTCCTGGCCGTAGTAGCTGACGCGATCGAGAAACTTGAGGCGCGAAGGATGGTTGGCCGGCATCTTCGAGAGCCGCTGCTCGACGTCGAGCCACACGCTGCATCGGATAGATGCGCACCGATTCGCCGGTCACGCTGGTGACGAAGACGTCCGGGCCGTGCTGGTCCTGGATGACCCCGCGAAACAGCGTCGGGATCTTCAAGCCGGCCCTTGTCGTCGATACGTGTCGGGGCGCTCCCCGCATGCCCTTCTGGTCCACTTTCGTCCACAAAATCCACCCGGATAGTAAGACCTGGGCTGATTCTGAAGTCAACCGCTAAATCGTTCACAGATCTGCACTTGCGCTAAATTTTCGCCATGTCTATAGGCTGTCGCGCCTGTCGGCAGCGATCACGAGCCACCGGTCAGCCGGCGACTCAGACGTCGGTCAGGCTGACGTCATGCTGCGCGCGGCGCTGATTGGCCTTCCTTCCAGCGGAAAAACCACTCTCTTTCAGCTGATGACGAGCATTCACGAGGCGCCTCGCGGCAAGGGCGACGTGAATATCGGGATCTCCAAAGTCCCCGACCAACGGCTGGACAAGCTGACCGCGATGTACAACCCGAAGAAACGGGTGCCGGCGACTGTCGAGTTCACCGACATCGTCGCCGCCGCGCGCGCGAGGGCGCAGGCGCTCGTCGATGTTGCCGGCTACAAGAACGCCGACGCGCTCGTCCACGTCGTTCGCGCGTTTCGCGATCCGTCGGTCGCGCACCCGTCGGGCTCGATCGATCCCGCGCGCGATGCGCAGGCGATGGAGGACGAGCTGATCCTCGCGGACCTCGGCGTCGCCGAGCGCCGGCTCGAACGCATCGAGAAGGATCTCAAGAAGGGTAAATCCGCGGAGCTCGAGAAGGAGCGCGACCTCGTGCAGCGATGCAAGGACGCGCTCGAGCACGGCACGCCGCTGCGCGCGCTGCAGCTCGCCGGCGACGATCTGAAACGGCTACGCGGCTTCCAGTTCCTTTCCGCCAAGCCACTGCTCCTGGCGATCAACCTCGACGAGAACGACGTCGCCGACGTGGGCGACGACATCGCTCGCGCCGCGGCGAAAGACCGGGCCTCACGGCATTTCTCGCGCACGCGTCGACGCGCGCGGTCGCGCTCTGCACGAAGATCGAGCTGGAGATCTCGCAGCTCGAAGCCGCCGATGCCAACGCGTTCCTCTCGGACCTCGGTCTCACCGAGTCAGGGCCTCGATCGCGTCATCCGCACCAGCTACGACCTGCTCGGCTACATCTCGTTTTTCACCGTCGGCGAGGACGAATGCCGCGCCTGGTCGATCGCGCGCGCGACGCCCGCGCAGCTGGCGGCCGGCGAAATCCACACGCGACATCCAGCGCGGCTTCATCCGCGCCGAGGTGGTCGCCTACGACGCGCTCATCGCGCGCGGCTCGATGGCGGCGTGCCGCGAACACGGCGAGGTCCGCCTCGAAGGCAAGGAATACATCGTCCAGGACGGCGACATTATCAACTTCCGCCACGCAACCTGAGTGACACCGCTCCGCATTCTGATCCTGGAGGCGCAGGTGCCATTCGTGCACGGCGGCGCCGAGATTCTGGTGCGCGAGCTCGCCGCGGCGCTCGCCGCGCGCGGGCACGACGCGCAGGTCGTGTCGGTCCCGTTCCAGGACTATCCGAAAGAGGAGTTGTTCGCAGGCGCGGAAGCGTGGCGGCTGCTCGACGTGACGAAGGCGGCCGGCGGCGATGTCGATCTCGTCATCGCGACGAAATTCCCGACCTACTTCGCGCGGCATCCGCAGAAAAGTGCTCTGGCTGGTGCACCAGCATCGCGGCGCGTACGAACTGTGCGGCACGAGATTCAGCGACTTCTCCCATACCGGGCGCGACGTGGCGCTTCGGCGGCGGCTGATCGACACTGACACGCGGATGCTGCGCGAGTGTGCCGGCCACTTCACGATCGCGCGCACCGTGTCCGATCGCATGCTGAAATACAACGCGATCGCGTCGGAAGCGCTGTACAACCCGCCAAAGCTTGCCGGCCGCCTGCATGGCGGCCCGTATGGAGATTACATGCTGACGGTCACACGTCTCGAGCACGTCAAGCGTGTGGACCTGACCATCGACACGTTCGAGAAAACCGCGTCGTCTCTACGGCTGCTCATTGCCGGCGACGGCTCAATCCACCGCGAGCTGCGTGAATACATCGAGCGCCGCGGGCTGCGCGATCGGCGTCACGCTGCTTGGCCGCGTCGACGACGACCGTCTCATCGAGCTCTATGCCGGATGCCGCGCGGTGCTCTTCGCGCCGTACCAGGAAGATTATGGGTACGTGACGCTCGAAGCCTTCCTGGCGCGCAAGCCGGTGATCACGGCGAGCGATTCAGGCGGCACGCTGGAATTCGTCGTCGACGGCGTGAACGGCTACGTGTGCGATCCAACGCCTGACGCGCTGGCCGCGGCGGTGAATCGACTTGGCGCCGATCCGGCGCTTGCCGCTGCGCTCGGCGATCGTGGTTACGGCGTCGCGGCGGGGATTACGTGGGACCACGTGGTCGATCGGCTTGTGGACGCGGGATCGCGGACCCACAGCGGTCCGCGCCGCATTATGAGACGGGCAGAGAAGGCCGCGCCGCACTATGAGAGGGTCTGTGCCGCACGATGAGTTGTGGTCGCCGAAGCGCGCGTCCCGTTTGCCCGCGATGGCGCTGAACTCCACGCGCAGTCGCTCGTCGCGCAGCTGCGCCTGCGCGGACACGACGCGGAAAGCGTCGCGCTTCCGTTTCACGGCCGCAAGTCCGAGCTGCCGGAGCAGGCGTGTGCATGGCGGATGTCTCAATTTGTCGAGCAGCAACGCGCAGCCAATCGACGTCCTGATCGCAACGCGGTTCCCGACATGGTTCGCCCGCCATCCGCGCAAGGTTGTGTGGTTGATGCACCAGCATCGCGCCGCCTACGACCTATGCGGCACGCCGTACAGCGATCTTCACCGACAGCGAAGACGATGCGCGTCTCCGCGGGCAGATCGCGGAGATGGATTCCAGGATGTTCGCGGAGTGCGAGCGCGTTCTGACCAACGCGCAGAACACCGCGGCTCGCGTCCAGCGCTTCAACGGCATCGCCGCGCGGGCGTTGTATCATCCGCCGCCGACAGCCGATCGGCTTCACAGCGGCGAGCATGGCGACTACCTGCTGCTCGTCTCGAGCCTCGAACCGCTGAAGCGCGTTGAGCTGGCTATTCGCGCGATGGCGCATGTCGCGGCGCCAGCCCGGCTCGTGATCGTCGGCGATGGATCGCAGCGTGAGGCACTCTGAACGCGAAGCCACTCAAACGGGCGCGGCCGATCGGATCACGTTCGCCGGCGCGTGCTGGGGCGATGCGGTGGCCGATCTTGTATGCTCGTGCGCTGCGGCGTCATCTACGCGCCTTCGACGAAGATTACGGATACGTGACGATTGAAGCGTTTCTCGCCGCCAGGCCGGTGATCACCGCGACCGATTCAGGCGGCCCGCTGGAGTTCGTGCGCGACGGCGTCAACGGATTCATCTGCGAGCCCGACGCGATGGCCCTGGCTGCCGCCATCAACAGGCTCGCCGGCGATCGATCGCTCGCGGAACGTCTCGGCCGCGCGGGTCAGTTCGGTTGCGCAAGACGATCACGTGGACGGCGTCATCGAGCAGCTCATTGGCTGATCCGTCCAGCGTCTCGATCGTGATACCCGCGATGAACGAAGCGGACGCCATCGGGACGGTCGTGTCGCGCCTGCGCGCGGCGCCGCCGCCTGGCGCGAAATCATCGTCGTCGACGACGGCTCGGCGGACGACACCGCGGCAAGAGCGCGCGAGGCGGGCGCGTGCGTCGTCAGGCATCCGCATAACAAGGGCAACGGCGCGGCGGTGAAGACACGGCATCCGCGCATGCGAGCGGCGACTTCGTGCTGATCATCGACGCCGACGGCCAGCATCCGCCCGAGGATGCGCAGCGGATCGCCGCGCGGCTCGGCGATTTCGACCTGGTCATCGGCGCGCGCGATCGCGCAACGCAGGCGACACCGGCGCGGCGCGCCGGCAACGCGCTGCTGAACAGCCTGGCCGAGCTATCTGACGAGCCGGCCCATTCCCGATCTGACCTCAGGCTTCCGCGGCGCGCGCACGGAATACCTTCGCGAATTCATTCACCTGCTGCCCAACGGATTCTCGACGCCGACGACCACCACGCTCGCCTTCATCAAAGCCGGCTACAACGTCGCCTTCGAGCCTATCGACGCGCTGGCAGCGCAGCGGCCACTCGAAGATCCGCTTCGCGCACGGACGGCGCGCGGTTTCTTGCTGATCCTGCTCGAAGATCGTGACGCTCTTCAGCCCGCTGCGCATCTTCCTGCCGCATCAGCGCCGCTCTCGTTCGTCGGCCGGATCGATCTACGGCATCTGGAACATGATCGCGACGAGTCGGAAGATTCCCAACGGCGCCGGTGATCCTGATCCTGTTCGCCGTGATCGTATTTCTCGTCGGGCTGGTCTCGGAACAGATCGCGTCGCTGCGTTTCGACGGCCCGCGGAAATAGACGCGCGATGCGGCCGCTGGTCATCGTTCCCGACGTACAACGAGCGCGCCAATCTGCTCCCGCTCGTCGAGCGGCTGCTGGCGATTCCCGACGTTGCGCGTGCTCATCGTCGACGATGCCTCGCCGGACGGCACCGGACAGATCGCCGATGCATATGCCGCGGCCAATCGCGCGCGCGTGCAGGTGCTGCACCGGACGGGCAAGCGCGGTCTTGGCCTGTCGTACATCGACGGCATGCGACGTCGCGCTGCGAACCGATGCCACGCACATCTGCCAGATGGACGCCGACCTCTCGCACAATCCGGCCGATGTTCCGCGACTGCTCGCACGCGGCCGAACAGGGCGGACTTCGTCATCGGCTCCCGATACGTGGCCGGCGGACGCATCGAGAACTGGCCGCTGCATCGGCGGATGCTCAGCGCCTTTGCGAACCGCTACATCCGCGCCGATCACGCGGCTGGCGATCGCGCGACTGCACGAGCGGCTTCCGCTGCTGGACGGCGCGAGGCCCTCGAGCGGCTCCCGCTGGCCTCGATCCGCTCCGACGGCTATGCGTTCATCGTCGAGCTCGCGTGGGAAGCCTCACGGGCGGGGCTGCGCTGCGCCGAGGTGCCGATCACGTTCGTCGAGCGGCGAGAGGGCGCCTCGAAGCTCTCGAGCGGCGTGATCGTCGAGTCGGCGATCGTGCCGTGGCGCCTCGCGGCGCGGCCGGAAATAGACCTAAAATAAATCCGTTCCATGGCAGACCAGCGCCCGACGCGTCCGACCGGGCTCAGCATGTTCTTCCCCGCCTACAACGACGGCGGCACGATCGCGAGCCTCGTGATCCTCGCGGTGCAGGTCGCGGGCGGTTGACGCCCGACTTCGAGGTCATCGTCGTCAACGACGGCAGCACCGATTCAACCAGGCGACATTCTCGACGAGCTCGCGCGGACCGTATCCGCAGCGTTCGCGTCGTTCACCATCCGAGACAATCGCGGCTACGGCGGCGCGCTGCGCACCGGCTTCGCGTCGGCGACCAAGGACCTCGTCGCCTACACCGACGGCGACGCGCAGTACGATCCGGCCGAGCTCGAGCGCTGCTGTGGAACAGCCTGACGACCGACGCCGACATGGTGAACGGCTGCAAGATCAGCCGCTCCGATCCGCTGCACCGCATCGTCATCGGCCGCATCTATCACCACACCGTGAAGCTGCTGTTCCGGCTGCAGCGTGCGCGACGTCGACTGCGACTTCCGGCTGATGCGCCGCGCGATCTTCGATCGCGTCAGCCTGGAGAAGACAGCGGCGTCATCTGCCTCGAGATGATGAAGAAGATCCAGGACGCCGGCTTCCGCGTCGCCGAAGTGCCGGTGCACCACTATCACCGCGCGTACGGCACGCTCGCAGTTCTTCAACTTCACGCGCGATCTTCTGGACCGGCGATCGACGTGATGAAGCTGTGGGTGCAGCTCGTGGTGCCGGCCGCGGCCGGCACCGACTCGCCGGTCCTGTTCCGCAATCGCACCATCAGCGGCGCGGTCCGCCCGGATCCGACCAGCCGTGAGCCGCTATCGCGAGTTCTATCGCGGTCGCCGCGTGCTGATCACCGGCGGCCTCGGCTTCATCGGCAGCAACCTCGCGCGCCAGCTCGTCGCGCTCGGCGCCGACGTGCTGCTCGTCGATTCGCTGATTCCCGACTACGGCGGCAACCTCTTCAACATCGCACGGCATCGAGGATCGCGTGCGCGTCAACATCGCCGACGTCCGGCAGCAGACGCACGATGAACTACCTCGTGCGCGGCCGCGACGTGATCTTCAACCTCGCCGGGCAGGTCAGCCACATCGACAGCATGCGCGATCCGCACACCGATCTCGAGATCAACTGCCGCAGCCAGCTGACGCTGCTCGAGGCGTGCCGCCAGCAACAACCCGGCGGCGAAGGTGGTGTTCGCCGGCACGCGGCAGGTCTACGGCCGGCCCGATCGCCTGCCGGTCGACGAGTCGCACCTGGTGCGGCCGACCGACGTCAACGGCATCAACAAGGCGGCCGGCGAGTACTACCACCTCGTCTACAACAACGTGTTCGGCGTGCGCGCCTGCTCGCTGCGCCTGACCAACGTCTACGGCCCGCGCCAGCTGATGCGGCACAACCGCCAGGGCTTCATCGGCTGGTTCATCCGCCTCGCGATCGAGGACAAGGAGATCCAGATCTTCGGCGACGGCTCGCAGCTGCGCGACTTCGTCTACGTGGACGACGCGGCCGACGCGTTCCTGCGGGCGGGCGCCACCGACGCGTGCAACGGCGAGGTGTTCAACGTCGGCGGCGCTCGAGCCGATCACGGCACCGCGACCTCGTCGAGCTGCTGATTCGCAGTCGCCGGCTCCGGCCGCGTTCCGCTGCACGCCGTGGCCGCCGGACAAGAAGGCGATCGACATCGGCGATTTCTACGCCGACTCGTCGAAGATCGGCGGCGACGCTCCGGATGGCGCCCGGCGACGCCGCGCTGCCGACGGGCTGAAGCGCACCTTCGAGTTCTACCGCGCGCACTTCGATCAGCCGTTCCAGTCAGAGGTAGGTGGCGGCGCCAGCGGACGCGGATCATTTCAGATTTAATCGCGGCACGCGGGCGCGGCGCGTTATGGGATGCATTTACTGCGCGCCGTTTGTATGTTGAAGTGTGACGTGGCGCTGCCGTTAGGCAGTCGTTGTAAGCAGCCGAACAA
>ERZ1370068.190-contig-1017_pt1 | contig 56752 bp, 67 predicted proteins | sample MGYA00561227_ERZ1370068 | MGnify/ENA primary metagenome ERZ1370068 (study PRJEB38410, sample SAMEA6850437) | metagenome | study: Metagenomic assessment of the ecological functions of the soil: analysis of the soil microbiota associated with the... | reverse complement strand
TTGTACTTCGTTCAGTTACGTATTGCTGCGCACCAATACGAAACGATAGTACGAGCGGTCCTGGCGGATGATCGACGTGAGAACAGAGGGCGTGCGCTCCTCGTGGAACGGGTACGCGCCCCACCCAGCGCGCCGCCGCGGCGCACGGCGAGCTGGACCTGGCCCCGGACCAGTCTCGACCAGGGCCCGACCGCCCGGCGCACCGCCTCGACGCTCTGGGGATCGCCAGCGATCACCAGCGGCACCGCACGGAGTCTGGCACAAAGCCGACGCGGGTGGCCGCGCGCAGGAGCGCAGGCCACAGGGGCCCTCTCGGCCCAGGTAACGCCAGTGCGGTAGGCCTGACCGCGAGGGCGTAGCGGTTCGGTCAAAGTGCCCGAGACGGCTGCTTCAGTGACCCGGGTCACCAGGTCCGGCTGCCCGCGCGCCGCCGTGCAGCAGCCCGCGGGCTGCTCCGGGAACGGTGCCAGGAAAAGAAGCGCGGACCACCCCGCGCGCCCGGTCGAAGCCTCGCCGCTCGCCGGGAGGCCAGTGGTAACATCGGCGGAACTGCGAGAAGCGGCGCAGTCGCACGAAGGCCTCCACCTGGCGAACGAACGCGACCGGCCGATGCGATCGCCCCCGGCGCTGGCGGCCAGCTGGCGTCCGTGACCAGGGTGGTCAGGCGCTCGCCGCTCGTTCGGTTGCGCCGCAACGGCGTCTCGCCGGAGGAGCTCGCGGGCGCGCAGGGACCCCGCCCGAGATGGCGTCCTCGATGTCGTGGTTCGCGTAGGCGATGCGTCGACGCCGGCGCACGATCTACGGCCCTCCAGGGTCGCCGGACAGCCCCCGCCCCGGTGTGGTGCTCGATGCCGTCGCGCACACCTCGGCGGTCAGGTTGAGGCGCTGGCGCCGTCGCGCTCGAGGACCTCCACCACCCGGCAGCTCTGCTGGTTGGGTGGTGGAAGCGCCGGCCGTGAAGCCCTCCAGCAGCGCCGCTCGTCGAGCGCGTGCTCGCCCCGCGTGACCGGGCGGGCGCGGTGCTCCGTCGTGGCTGCAAAAGCCGCAACGCCTGCGCCTCGACGCGCACCAGGTCCTCGTTGAGGCGAGCGCCCGGGGCCACGCGGTGCGCGAGATGGCGGCACACCTCGAAGCGTGTGGGTGAGCTGCAAAGGGTGCGGTAGTGGTCGCCCTCAGGGGGGGGGCGATGAGGAGCCTGGGTCTTGTGCTGCTTGAGGCGCCAGGGCCGTGCGGCGCCCCGGTGGCAGGAGCGCGACGTCCGCGGTCCTGGCTGGAGCGCGCCGTCCTGCAGGGTCCGGCTCCTCGCGCCGCTCGCGAGGCGCCGCCGCCGCCGGAAGCCGCGCGCGGGCCATGAGCGCCCCGTGGCTCGGAGGGGCCTGCGTTAGGGCGTGGGCTGGATCGGGAAGACCCCACGGCCTGGCGGTGCAGGAGTCGCCGAGCGATGCTGCCACGGTGAGCCATGGCCACCGCCCTGACGTCCTCCGGGATGGCTGCGCGCTGGCGGGGGCTACAGGCGCCTCGTGCCCGGTGGCCGCTCGCGCGGCGGCTGCCAGGCAGGCCACCTCGCGCGGCGGGCCAGCCCGTCCACCACCGCGCAACGCGCCGGTGGGATCTGGTCCAGTAAAGTTGGCAGCTTCTTGGGGTCCTTTGGCCTGCGGCCAGGCAGCGCAGCCGCGCGCCGTCGATGGTGGTAGCGCCCGATTGGCCGTGATAAGCCGAATGGGCGCCACGCCGTCCACCGAGAGTGGTCCCGGTCCGACGGTGACGTCACGCCCCGCGGCGTGCCCGGGCTGCCAGCCCGCCCAGCCCCTCCTGCGGGAAGGGCCGCACCCACCTCCCCCACTCACTCCGGCCCCGGGGTACAGCAAGCATGGCGCGTCGTTTGCCGGCCATCTGGTGGATGCGCGGTCAGTGCGCGGTCTTCCAGACCTGGGACCGCTCGCGTGGAAACAGCGAGACGCAGCGCCCGGTGCTGAGAAGAGCGCTGCCGAAATCGTCCGCGGATGAGCGCAGGCCGTAAAGCGGCCCTGAATCCGGCGAGCCTACAGCTTCCGACGGGATCGCGTTGGGTGGTCGGCGGCGCTGCGCCGTCGCGATCCGCAGAAACCGGTCGGCGTAGTGCGGGTACGCCGATCGCGCCAGCCCGTCGATCAGGGCTCTGATCCGGGTCTCCGGCAGGCTACCGGGGGCGGTGCCGCTCCCCGGTGTCGATGGTGTGCTCCCTGTGGTGTCAGCACGTCGAGATCATCCTGCTCACCCTCGCGCCTCGAAGGAAGCCCGCGAAACGGTCGCGGGTCGCGCCCCGCGGCGGCGGCTCGCCCCGAGCGCCGCCTGGCTGGTCGCGATGGTGGCCACCGCCGGACCCGGAACAAAGCGGAGGTGCGCAGGTGGACACTTCGCGTGAGTCGAGTCTCGCCGGTGGCGGACGCTCGCCGACTCCGGTCGTGCCCCGTGCTCGCCGGCAGATCGACCTCTGTGCTTGATGGCTGGCGCGCCGTTAGAGCAGCGCTCCGCTCCACGGCCATGTGCGCCGCTCGCCACCCCTCCTGGCCGGGGTCGAGGCTCCGAACGGGCTGGCCGGGATGCAGACGCCAGTGCTGGAGGTAGTACGTCGCGGTAAACCCGCCCTCCGGCGTCTGCTCGCGGCCGAGACCCGAGCGTGCTCTGGTCAGTGATGCGTTGGCGCCGAACGAGGAAGAAGTCTGGCGTGAAGGTCGTGACGCGCCATGTCGCGTGCGTGTCGGCGCCGCCCGCCGGGGCGCTCTGATCGGCGCGTCCCCGGCCCAGGTAGTCGGTCCGCTGGCCGCGCTCGCAGTCAGCACGGCCCCGCGCTGACGCTTCCGATCACCTCGGTGCGCATGATCCGCGGCTCCTCGGCGAAGCCGAGCCAGCGGGATCATGATCTCCACCAGCGGCGCCTCGCTAGAGTCTTCGCAGCCGTCACCCGTGCGAGGCCGGCAAGCTTTTCGGCGATCGCCGCCGCCTGTATGTGGTGCCGTCCGGCCACCTCGATGCCGAGGCGCACCCCGCGTGCCGAGTGGGTTGACTTCGCTGGCTGCCGCCCGCTTGAGCGCGGGCAGGCGAGCTCGCGTCGTCCGTCCCCGAGCACGATCCGCCCGCGGTCGACTCGCGTGGTCACCAGGCTGGGCAGGGGCTCGTGGCGGCAGGTCGAGGCGGATGGTCACCCCGGCAGCCCGCGCCGCAGTGGCGCGGAAGGGTATCGAAGTCCCCGCTCTGGATCGGGCGCGGCCGGCTCAGGTGCTCGCGGCGCTCGGCCGCGTCCTCGGCCAGGATCTGGCTTTGCGCGATCGGGACGCGGTCCGCGGCCTCGTTTATGCTCCGTGCGGCAGAGCCGATGCCCTCGGCGCCGAGGTGCCAGGCGAGCTCGGCGTCCTCCGGGGTTGTCACGTTGGTGCGCACGCCGAGCCGCCGGGCCCGCGTCGGCCCCGAGCCAGGATGCGCGTCGAGTACGCGTTGTCGGGGTCAGGTCGACCAGGGGCTGGGGCGCAGCACCCGCCCCCAGTGCCGTCGATCGATGATCGTCGCCTCGGCGATGCTGTGCCCGCCCACCCGCAGCGCCAGGCTGCGTCGATGTCCAGCGTGGAGACGCCGCAGACGGCCGGCCTGCCCATCCCGACGGCCACGATGGCGCGGCGTGGCTGGTCTTGCCCCCGCGCGCGGTCAGGACGCCCTGGGCCTACGGATCATCCCGTGCAGGTCGTCCGGCGTGTTGATGCTCGTCCGTCGCGCACCAGGATCACCGCGCTCGCCAGGCCGAGCCGCGCGCGCCGCCATCGTCGGCCGTCGAAGGCGATCGCGCCGCCGGCGGCGCCCATGGGCGAGGCGTTGACCCCGGTCGCCAGCAGGCGCCGGCGCGGCGGACTGGTCGGCTGGGGCAGCGAAAGCAGCTGGCTGCACCTGGGACCGAGGTCGCGACCAGGGCGCGTGAAGCGACCTCCTGCTCGCCGACGCAGGCCCTCGTCGTTGCGACGATGTCGACGGCGATCCGCGCCATCGACCTGGGCGCTGCGCCTGCCGTTGCGCGTCTGCAGCATGTGGCAGGGCTTGCCGTCGCTCGATGGTGAACTCCACGTCCTGCACATGTCGCGTGATCCCGCTCGAGCAGGCGGGCCATCGTCTCCATGAGCCTCCGGCGGAGAGCCGCGGGCAGCTCCTCGGCCAGCTCGACTCAGCGGGCGCGGCGTGCGGATGCCACGCGCCACGTCCTCGCCCTGGGCGTTCGATGCGGGAAGTCGCCGGGCAGGCGCTGCGGCCGTCACGCCGGTCACGTTGCATTGCAGCGTGAAGAGCGACGCCGGTGCCCGAGCGCGGTGCCCGTGTTTGCCGAGCACCATCTGCTGCACGTTCGCCGCGGTGCCGAGGGTCTGATGCGGGATGCGGTTGACCGGCGCCGATCCGGTAGTCGCCCGCGCGGCGGTTGTCCCACGGGACTCGAACACGGCCGCACGGTCGCCCGTCGAGGCTGGGCGCGGCGCTCACAGCGGGAACGGCGCGCCTTGCGCTCCTCGGGTGGGATCGCCCGTGAAGGCGGCGCGACCAGCGCGCGCAGGTCGTCGGCGCCCAGGTCGACGCGATCCTGCTCCGCGCCGCGGCTCCGCGCTTCAGCGCGGACAGGGCGCGCTCGAAGGTCGTGTCCACCCCGAGCTGACGGCGTCCGAACGTCTGGATGGAAGCGCCGGTACGGGACGCCAAGGCGAAGCGGGGGTTGCCGGTGCGCGCGGCCAGGCCCTCGACAGCTCGCGGTCCGTTCAGGCCCAGGTTCAGGGACCGTTGTCCATCATCCCCGGCATCGAACGGCAGCGCCGCTGCGGACGAGACGAGCAGCGGGTTCTCGGTGTCGCCGAGGCGCTTGCCGGCGGCCTCCCCTCGAGCGCCGCCAGGTGGGCGTTGATCCTCGGCGTCGAGGCCCTCGGGGAAGCGGTGGTCGTTGGCGGGTACTGGATGCAGGTCTCGGTGGTGATCGTGAAGCCCTTGGGGACAGGCAGGCCGAGGCGGGTCATCTCCGCGACGTTGGCGCCCTTGCCCCCCAGCAGGTCGCGCATGTCGCGCGATCCCTCGGCGAAGTCGTAGACCCGCTTGACGCCCACACCTCGGTACTGCTCACCTGATCCTCCTCCGTCGGTGACCTGCTCGAAATCGGCACCCGCCCCAGGACCCCCGGCCCCCGCGCGCACCAGCGCGTAAGCGCGGCCGCACGCGCCGGGTCCTCGGCGTTGACCAGCACATCGGTGAAGAACGCGTCCACGACGGGCGCCAGCCGCGCGGCCGCGTCGGGGCCGCGCGGGGTCGCCGCCGCCTCCCGCCTTCGCCTCAGTCCGCGAGCGCGCGGCTCCACCGCCTCGTCGCAGCGCCGCTCGCCTGGTCGTCCCCGGCGCGGGCGGCACGTCGTCCGTCGGCGCGCCCGGCGGCGATGCGGCTCAGCCGGCGTGCGCGCGGTCCAGGCCGCCGCGAAGGCCTCGCCGCCGCGAGCCGCCTCGATCGCGCGGCCCACGCCGCCGTGGACTGGGCGCCGCCCAGGCCTGTGCCATCGCGGCGGCCTGGCCGCCTCGGCCCCCACGCCCTCGCGCCCGAGCTGGTACGCGAGGCGGTCGCCCAGGAACGCCATCACCTGGTCCAGGGCCTCGTCCTCGCCGACGGTCAGCTCGGCGCCCTGCCACCAGGCGCCCGTACGCCGGGCGCAACAGGTCGCAGGGGTCGACGTCCCAGTCGCGGTCGAGCGCGATCCGCACCAGCCCCGCGCCGCGCGCTGGCGCGAGGCCGTAGGGTCCCCATCCGGTCGGCGCCTCGCCGACCGCGAAGGCGCCGATCAGGTTGTCGACCTTCTCCGCCGCCGCCAGCAGCGCCGCGGCCTCGGTCGCCGGCAGCGGCGAGTCGGCCCCTCGGGCAGGTACTGCTGCTCCACGGCCAGGGCGACGGCCTCGTCGATGCCCTCCAGCGCGCGTAGACGGCCGCCACGTACCCCTCGAGCTCGGAGAACTCGGCCACCAGGATCGCCCCCTGGTCGGCCTTGGCCAGGCGCGCGGCCTCGACCGCCTCGGCCGTCGCGGACGTCGGCCGCGCCGACCGCTCCGGCCAGATCGCGCGACCCCGGCCACGAGGCGGTCGCGCTTGTCGGCCATCGAGCCCAGGCGGGCGTGGAAGACGATCGCTCGAGCCGGGCGTCGGGGGCCTCGAGCCCGCCGCCTCGCGGTCGCGGTGGAAGCTGAACTCCGCGTCCTGCAGGCGCGCGTCGAGAGACGATCCTCGTTGCCGCGGGCGATGACGCGGCGTGGGCGGGGTCGCCGTTCGAGACGGCCAGGAAGGCCGGGCGCAGCTCGCCCCCGGCGCCCTCGAGCGGGAGTAGCGCTGGTGGCCCTGCATCGCCGTCACCAGCACGCGCGAGCGGCAGCGCGCATGTGCGCGTCGGCGATCGGACCGCCCCGATCACGGCAGCGGGGCCACTCCCGACCAGGAAGCACGACCTCCTCGAGGCTTGCCGCCCGGGTCGTCGCCAGGCGGCGCCCGCCGGTCGGCCGCGGCCGGCGTCGAGGCCGGCGACGGAGTCCGCGCCCGGCGGCGCTCGTGGTCGGCGCACGGCGCCGCCCGGGCCTCGTGGTAGCGCGGGGCCGGGCGGGCGCCGGGCGCCCGGAAGCGGTGCCCTCGCTGACTCGCCCGCGCCGAGGCCGTTGCAGCTCAAGGGGACGGTGCGTTCGTCGACCGGCACGATCCACCGGACGGGGCGCGAAGCGCAGGCCGGTGCCCTCTCCCCAGCGCATGGTCTTCGAGAAGCGCAGGCCGTCGACCAGGTGCGCGGCGGCCGCGGGCAGCGTCGGCCACCTCGCGCTCCTCTCGCTCCGGCGCCCACCAGAAGTCCCGCCCGCCCGGGCCCGGCCGGAGCCTCCAGCTCGGCCGGCGTCGCTGCTGGACGCGCAGAAGCCATCGAGCGCCCGCTCAGGCGCGCCCTGCGCGCGAGCCCGCGCATCGCATGCACGTGCGGGAGGGCACCTCGGCGAACACGGCCGGCTGCGGCACCACCCGTCTCGACCGCCCAGTCGCCGGCGAACCCGGCAGCGGTCCAGGCCTCGGCGAAGAGGCCGCCCGCCTGGTCAGGATCTCGCAACGGGCTCCGAGGGCAGCTCCTCGCAGCCGACCTCCGATTACCTCAGGCAACGCGCGCCCGAGAGGCCGGCGCCGCCGCAGGGCGTCCTCGTCCGGCGAGGGCTCCCCGCCGGCGCGCAGGCAAAACCAGGCGCGGGCGACCCGCGCGGCCAGCGCGCGCGCCAGATGTACTGGCCGCGCTCAGTCACGCTGATGACGCCGCGCGCGTCGAGCAGGTTGAACGTGTGCGCGCAGCACCTGGTCGTAGGCCGGGCGCCAGGCAGCGTCGGTCGCAGCGCCCGCACTCGCGCTCGTAGTCGCGAAGTGGTGGAAGAGCTTGTCCGTGTCGGCCGCATCGAAGGCGTAGGCACTGCTGGAGCTCGTTCTCACGTGAGCTCGGTACCTCACTTGGTCGGTGTACTCGAGGTCGTAGACGTTCGTCGACGCCCTGCAGGTACATCGCCAGCCGCTCGAGGCCGTAGGTGATCTCGGCCGCGATCGGGATCGCAGTCGATGCCGCCGACCTGCTGGAAGTAGGTGAACTGGGTGATCTCCATGCCGTCGCAGCCAGACCTCCCAGCCGAGGCCCCAGGCGCCCGAGCGTCGGGCTCTCCCAGTCGTCCTCGACGAAGCGGATGTCGTGCGCGCAGCGGGTCGATGCCGATGCGCCTCCAGCGAGCCGAGGTAGAGGTCCTGGCATGTCGTCGGGCGAGCGGCTTCAGGATCACCTGGTACTGGTAGTAGTGCTGGCAGCCGGTTGGGGTTCTCGCCGTAGCGGCCGTCGGCCGGCCGGCGCGAGGGCTGGACATAGGCCGCGCGCCAGGGCTCAGGGCCCGAGCGCGCGCAGGAACGTGGCGGGGTGGAACGTGCCCGCGCCCACCTCGATGTCGTACGGGCTGCAGGAGCGCGCGGCCGCGGCGCGCCCCAATGCTCGTGGAGGCGGTGGATGACCTGCTGGAAGCTACCGCCACGCGGGCGGCCAAGACAGTCCAGCTCGACGGCCGGATCGTCAGCAGTAGCGATCCCCAGGTCGATCAGCGCTTCAGAGGCGCCGTCCGGAATTCGGGCGGCGCCTTTTTCGTGTCGAGGGAGTCACGGCGGATGCGAGTTTCGTCACTTCGCCAGCGTCGGGTTTGTTGCTGTCGTTGCGCCGCCGGCGCGACCCTCGTTGCGCGCGCAGCGGCCGGGCGTCGGCCAGGCGCCGAGCTCGCTGCCGCTCACCGCCCCGATTCGCGAAGGCGCGGCACCAGCGTCACCCCGGCCTTTCGAAGGCTGAGTATCACGACAAGGAACGGCTCGCAGCGCGTCATCGTCGGCTACTTCAACCGCAACACGAAGCAGGAGTTCGACATTCCCGCCGGACCGAACAACCGCATCGAGCCCGGCCCGGCCGATCCAGGGCCAGCCGACGCACTTCAACGCCGGCCGGCAGTGGGGGCGTGTTCACGATCAAGCTGCCGAAGGACTTCGGCACCAAGAAACTGAGCTGGACGATCGTCGCCAACGGCTTCACCAACACGATCACGCTCCACACGAACGCCGACTACATCGTCGAGCCGTTCGAGGACGCGGCGAACAAAGAACACGCCGCCGAAGCTCAAGTTCCAGCCGAACGGCCCGATCTTCACGGGACCGCCGAGCACGATCGCCGCAGAAGCTACACCGGGCACGGTCGGCGTGCCGTTGCCGCTGACGGTGTGGATCTCGGACGAAGGGCCGAAGATCAACATGCCCGGAGCCCCGCGCGGCGCGGCGCGGGCCGCAGGCGCGGCGGAAGCGGCGGGACGCGCGGGCGCGGCTGTGCGACTCACGGCGCGACCGGTGCGGCGACAGCCGCGGCGCGGCACGCGGCGCGGCGCCGAGGTTTCACGCCGCCTCCGCCGATGGCGCGTCACCTGACCAAGTTCCGCGGGCCCGGCGACGTGAAGTTCGACAACAACCAGTCCGACGATCGATCGCGCCGCCGACGGTAAGACGGTGACCAACGCGACGTTCAGCGCGCCGGGCGACTACATCCCTTCGCGTCGAGGGCAACGACAACACCGGTTCGGGCGGCGGCGGCTTCCAGTGCTGCTGGTCAACGCGCACGTCAGCGTCACCATGTCAATACCGGCGGCCGGCACCGGTGGAAGAGGAGGTAGCGCGAGGATCACGTGAAAACGGAATCCAGACAAACAAGCAGAGATCGAACGGAGAAGAAAACATACGTCTGCATTCTCTGTGTGATGCCGTTCCTCCGACACTTCGCTCACACAACGTGAAAGTACTCAGTTCGGCGGATCGTCGCTGGCCACCCCGGCGACGATCCGCGACGTCGCCCGTATTCTGCTCGACGCGCGGCGGCGCGAGCCGGTGATCGGCGTGGTGTCGGCGTTTCCAGGGCGTCACCAACCAGCTGCTCGAGTGCGCACGGCTCGCTGAGCGCGGCGACGCAGCCTGCGACGACGCGTTCGAACAGATCGCCCGGCGCCATCGGTCGGCGGTCACCGCGCTCGGTCGACGCGCGCGGCGCGGCCAGGCGCGCGCGACGCAGGTCGACGCGCTGCTCGCCGAGCTGCGCAGCACGCTGCAGGGCATCCACCTGCTGCGGCACTGCCCGCCGCGCGCGCTCGACATGACCGCCAGCTTCGGCGAGCGGCTGTCGGCGCTGCATCGTCGCCGCCTACCTCGAACCGCACGCACCGGCCGCGCTTCGTCGACGCGCGCGACTTCGTCGTCACCGACGATCAGTTCACGCACGCGAACGTGCACTTTCCGGCGACCAACCGCGCGACTCGCGCGCATTTCGCGCGCCTCTTCCGCGCGCGTCGACGCGGCTCATCCCGATCGTCACCGGCTTCATCGGCGCCACCGCCGACGGTCAGACGACGACGATCGGGCGAAACGGGTCGGACTACAGCGCGGCGATCGTCGGCGCGGCGGTCGGCGCCTCGGTGATCGAGATCTGGACCGACGTCGACGGCGTGCTGAGCGCCGATCCCCGCGTCGTGCCCGTCGGCCTTCGTGCTGCCGCAGATGACGCTACGAAGAGGCGATGGAGCTGTCGTAGCTTCGGCGCGAAGGTGCTGCACTCCGGCGACGATCGCGCCGGCCGTCGCGAAGCGGATCCCGATCCTCATCAAGAACACGTTCAACCCGGCCGCGCCGGGCACGCTCATCTCCCGCAAGAGCGGCGACGACGGGCAAGCTGGCGAAGGGCATCACGCTCGGTCGGCGACCTGGCGCTGCTGACGCTGCGCGGTCCGGGCATGGTCGGCGTGCCGGGCGTCGCCGAGCGCGTGTTCGGCACGCTCGCGTCGCAGGCGCGTCAACGTCGTCCTGATCTCGCAGGCGTCGTCGGAGCACACGATCTGCTTCGGCGTGCGCAGCGTCGACGCGGCGCGCGCGGTCGAGGCGATCCGCGCAGGAGTTCCAGTTCGAGTTCCACGCAGCAGTCGATGCAGGTCGACGTCCGAAGCCGACCAGGCGATCCTCGCCGTCGTCGGCGAGGGGATGAAGGGGCGGCCCGGCGTGGCGGGGAAGGTGTTCGACTCGCTCGGGCGGCAGCAACATCAACATCAGCGCGATCGCGCAGGGCGCGTCGGAGCGCAACATCTCGTGCGTCATCGACGCGTCGCAGCAGGTGCGCGCGCTCAACGCGATTCACCAGGCGTTCTTCGAGATCGCGCAAGCGGCTCGCGCGATCGCGATGATCGGCGTCGGCAACATCGGCAGCGCGCTGCTGCGGCAGCTGCAGCAGCAGCGCGCGTACCTGCTGTCGCAAGGGCTTCGACGTCACCGTCGTCGGCGCTCGCCAACAGCACAGCGGTTTCGTCGCCGACCCGACGGGCATCGACCTCGCGCGCTGGAAGGACGACGCTGCCGCGCGTCGCGACGCGCGGATGGACGCCGGCGCGTTCGCGCGAGCGGATCGGCGACGCTGGAGCTGACCAACGCGGCGCTGGTCGACTGCACGTCCGACGCCGGCGATCGTCGACGCGTATCCGGCGTTCATCGACGCGAACCTGCACATCATCACGCCGAACAAGTGGGCCGAACGCGCTGCCGTGGCGCCGCTACGAGGCGCTGATGGCGCTGCTCGAGCGGCGCAAGCGCACTTTCTGTTACGAGGCCAACGTCGGCGCCGGGCCTGCCGGTCGTGCTCGACGCTGCGCGATCTGATCGCCAGCGGCGACGAGATCGTGCGAGATCGAAGGCATCCTGTCCGGCACGCTCAGCTACCTGTTCAACACCTTCGACGGCAGCGTGCCGTTCAGCGCGCTCGTGCGCGATGCGCACCGGATGGGATTCACCGAGCCCGATCCGCGCGACGATCTGTCGGGCCAGGACGTCGCGCAGAAAGCTGCTGATCCTCGCGCGGCAGATCGGCCTGCAGATGGATCTCGACGACGTGAAGGTGGACAGCCTCGTGCCGCGGCGCGCTGCGCGCGCGGCAAGTTTACGACAGCGCTTCCTGCCGGCCTTCGCGCGCTACGACGCCGACGATGGCCGACCGCGTGAAGCGCGCGGCGGCGCGCGGCGCGGTGCCTGCGATACGTCGGCACGCTCGAACGCGGCAAGCGCGCAGCGCCGGGCTCAAGGAGTTCCCGCAGCGATCATCCGATCGCGTCCGCCAAGGGCAGCGACAACGTCATCGCGTTCACGACGAAGCGCTACGCGCGCACGCCGCTCGTCGTGCAGGGCCCCGGCGCCGGCGCCGACGTCACCGCGATGGGCGTCTTCTCGGACATCCTGAAGCTGCTGCACTACCTGCCTCACTGACGCAGGAGATTTCCAGACTCAGATTGCAGATTTCAGATTTCAGACTTGGAACGGTCCCTGAAATCAATCTGCAAATCCGACCCTCTGAAATCCGGAATCTCTCGGTGGAGGCTGTGAGCGATCGCGAGCAGCGCGACGCACGCGGTGTCGGTCGCGCAGCGTGCGCTGGACCCATGCCGACCGACTGAAAACCGTGCGCGGCGAGCAGGCCGAGCTCGAAGGCGTTCCACCCGCCTTCAGGGCCGATCGCCAAGCAGGATCCGTGACTCGCTGGCTTGCTCGCACGACATCGCGCGAGCGGCGTCGCGGCCGACGGATCCGCCACGATTCGCGAAGCGCCGATCCAGATCAGATCGATCCAGTTCGTCCTCGATCGAGGATCGCTGAACCGCCGGTGGATCGAGACAGACGGGCAGACGCGTGTCGCGCGCCTGCTGCAGCCCTTCGATCAGCAGCGGCCGGTACGTCTCGGGCGCGAGGATGTGCGTGTCGAAGTAGTTGCGCTCGACCTTCTCCGCGTTGGTCAGGATGATCCGTCCGACGCCGAGCGCCGCGATCTGCGCCCACAGCCGCCGCATCACCTTCGGCCGCGGCACCGCGAGCAGCGAGATCGATCGCCGGCCGCGGCGGCGTGTCCGGCTCGAGCGCGCAGTGCAGCGTCACCGCGCCGTGTCGCCGATCGCACGCACCGTGCGGTGCCGCGCGGGCCGTCGAGCACGCCGACGCGGCACCTGATGTCCCGGTGCGACGCGAAGAACGTTCAGCATGTGCGCGGCACGCGGTCCCGACAGCATGACGTCGCCGCGCGCCGCTGACTTCGTCCGGGCTCGAGCAGGATCAGATTCACGGAACGCCGACAGGGTCGTCGTTGATCAGCGCCGCACATCGTGTCAGGCCTGTCGACATCGAGCGCCTGCAGGCTGGCTTCGATGATGTTCTCGTTGACGCCGATGGTGCCCCACTCGACGACGCCGTCGCTCGACTCGATCAGCACGCGCGTGCGTCGCCGCCGTGCCGGTCGACGAGTCGATGATGCGGACCTTGTAGTCGGTGAGCCGCACGCGTCTGCAGGTGCGGGTAGAAGCGTGACGAGCGCGGCGCGCAGCGCGCGCGTCGAGCGCGTTGACCGGGCCGTCGCCGTCGGCGACCGTGTGCGCGTGCTCGTCGCCGACGCGCACCTTCACCGTCGCCTCGCAGACCGACGGCCGTCCCTCCGATCGCATCGACACGTGATAGGCGTCGACCGTGAACGGCGGCGGCGCGTCTCGACAGCGACGCGGCGGATCAGCAGCGCGAGCGATCCGTCGGCCGCCTCGAACTCGTAGCCGCGATGCTCCAGCGTCCTTGATCGCGCGTGAGCATCGCGCTCAGCTGCGGCGTGTCGTTCGGACAGGTCGAAGCCGAGCTCTCGCGCCTTCATGATGATGTTGCTGCGGCCCGGCGAGCTCGCTGATCAGCACGTGGCGGCGTGTTGCCGACCGAGCGCCGGATCGATGTGCTCGTAGCTGCTGCAGCACCTTCTGCACCGCGTTCACGTGCGTGCCGCCCTTGTGCGAGAACGCCGCGGCGCCGACCCACGGCAGCCGCGGGTTCGGGCGCAGGTTCGCGGTCTCGTCGACGAACTGCGACAGCTCGGTCGAGCAGCGGCAGCGACTCGGCCGGCACGACCGCGCTTGTTCAGCTTGAAGTGCGAGGATCGGGATCACCGACGTCAGGTTGCAGTTGCCGGTCCGCTCGCCGTAGCCGTTGATGGTGCCCTGCACGTGCGTGGCGCCGGCCTCGATGGCGCGCCAGCGCGTTGGCGACGCCCAGGCCGATGTCGTCGTGCGTGTGGATGCCGATGCGCGCCGCGACGCCGCGCGCACGCGCGCGCGTGATCGCCGCGATCGTCGGCCGGCAGCGATCCGCCGTTGGTGTCGCACAGCGCGACGACGTCGCGCGCCGGCCTGCTCGGCGGCCGTGCAGGGTCGCCAGCGCGTATTCGGCGTCGTCCTTGCAGCCGTCGAACGCAGTGCTCGGCGTCGTAGACGACGAACTTGCCGTGCGCCTTCAGGAAGCGCACGGTGTCCGCGATCATCGCGAGGTTTTCGTCGGGCGTCGTCTGCAGCACTTCGCGGACGTGGAGCGGCGACGTCTTGCCGAAGATCGTGACCACCGGCGTGTCGGCGGCGATCGAGCAGCCGCACCTGGTCGTCGTCTCGCCGCGCGATGACGTCCTTGCGCGCGTGTCGAGCCGAACGCGGCGAGCCGCGCGCTGCCGGAAGCGTGCGGTGCTTCGCCTCGGTCGAAGAACTCGACGTCCTTGCGGGTTCGATCCGGGCCAGCCGCCCTCGATGTAGTGCACGCCGAACGCGTCCAGGCGCTCGGCGATCGCGCAGCTTGTCGGCGACCGAAAGCGAAATGCCGTGCGCCCTGCGTGCCGTCGCGCAGCGTCGGTGTCGTAGATCTCGACGTCGGTGGTCGCGCGTTGGGTATCCCGTCGATCACGTCGCTGCCATTCGCAGCAGACGCCTTGTGTCGCTCGAAGCTCAGTCCGCTTCCACGCGTCCTCGATCGCCAGCCACGCGATGGTGCGGCCGTCGTTCGCCGGGGCTTCCGCCGTCGCGCGGATCAGGAAGCTACTGAACGCTGTAGCGCTTCCCGTTCCAGTCGTACTCGAGCGGCGCGCCCGACCGGCCCGAGCAAGGTCGCCGGTGACGCCGGCTTCCTCCTCTGTCTCGCGTACGCCGGCTTGCGCCGCCGTCTCACCTGGCTCGACGTGGCCCTTCGGAAAGATCCAGAAGCCCGGCCTGCTTCTTCGATGTGACGAGCAGAATCGACAGGTTGCGGCCGGCGCCGCGAAACGCGATTCCGCCGGCCTGGGAAACGGAGCCGGCACGCTATCGCTGCTGCTGTGCCCGTGTCTCGGAGCGACGCAGGCTTCGACTTGCGTTCGTCCACGAGCCGCTGATATTCCGCCTCGTCCAGGTGAGACCATGTCGAGCCAGACCTGGAGCATGTCGTCGACGCTGCGCTCGCCGAAGCCGACCCACATGTTCGGATCGGGATTGCGCCGGTTGGCCGACGTGTTGTCGTGGATGCCGATCAGGTGCAGCACCGTCCCGGCCGGCAGCAGCGGCGCCGCCTCGTCGGCGTAGACGTAGTTGATGTGCCAGTTGAAGTCGAAGTGATCGACCGAGCTGAGGATCGAACGTCCGGTTGGTGACCGGGTCGATCGCTTCGACCGTCAGCCCGCGGCCGCGCATGTGCATGTGCGGCTGGAACGCGTCGATGCGCGCCGGCCGCGGCAGCCGGAAGTAGCCGTCGGTCCGCACGACGGTGTTGGGCGGCACCTCGAGCTCGTCGTTCGGGATGTTGCGGATCGGCCTGACGATCGCACCTGGTATTTCGGCGTCACGCCTTTCGGATAGAACTTGAACGCGATCGTCGTCTTGTTGTGCTGCTCGGATCCGACCGCGAAGTAGTGCATGTCGTAGCGCAGCCGCGTGCCCTTCTTCAGCAGCCGGCCGGTGTTGTCGCCGAAGATGTCGCCGTATTTGCCGACGGCGTATTCGTGGAGCATGCACGCCGCCTTCCGGCGTGCCTTCGGGCGCATCCGGTTCGATCGCGTAGACCACGACGTGATGGACGATCTTCGGGTTGCTCGGCTTGATCTCCATCGACTTGATCCAGCGATCCTCGGTCAGCTGGACCTCGGCGAACTGATCGATCCACCAGTCCGGGCCCGGTCGGATACATCGTGAAGTCGCTCGGCGTCGTGACCTTCAGATCCGGCTCGCCGATGAACCAGTCGCCCTCGGAGCCGGAACGTCAGCGGCGCCGGCATGTCGGCCGGATTGCCCTGCGGCGCGCCGCTGTCGGCCCACCGCACGATCGGTCGCGATCTCGTCGTCGCTCAGCGAGCGGTCGTTCTTGTAGTGGCGGATGCCGACGGTCTTGTCGAGATGCCACGGCGGCATGTCGCGGTTCGCGACGCGCTGGCGGATCGACTGCGCCCACGGCCGCGACTTCTTCGTAGCGTGCACGAGCGACATCGGCGCCGACGTGCCCTGGTGATGGCAGCGTCTGACAGCTTTGCCTGGAAGATCGGCGCGACGTCCTTGCGTGAACGTCGGCGACTGCGGATTGCGCGATTGCGGACTGCGGATTGCGGTCGCGGCTGCTCGCGCCTTTGACCGTGACCTTCACCTGCGCGTTGGTCCAGCAGCAGTGGTAGCCGAAGTTGCCCGCCGATTCGCCCGAACCGTCGTCGACGACCGCCTGCAGGACGTATTCGCCCGGCTCGCTGAAGCGTCGCCGACGTCGTCGCCGCGCCGTCGGCCAGCTTCGCATTGCGGGTGCGGAGAACTTGACGGCGCCGGGACCACGGAACTTCGCCCAGAACACCGTCATGCCCGACCGGCTCGCCGCGCCGCGTCGGCAGTCCGTCGTCGGTCGGCGGACACCGTCGAGCGTCGCGCCGGGTACGCGACTGGTTCGACCGGTGACGTCGACGCGTGACGACGGGCGGCAGATTCGAGCTGATCTTCTCGCTGTTGCCGCCGCGCGTCGTGCGCAGGCGATCGATCTGCCAGACCGGTTTCAGCGTGCGCGACGACCTTGTTCGTGTCTGCCGTGCGTCGTCAGCTTCCAGACCAGCTGTCTTGTCGCGCGAAGTCCTTCGGCACCGTGACGCTGAAGACGTCCTTGTGGCGCCGCGTGCGTGAAGTGCGTCGGCTGTCCGCGATCGCCGCCCGGCTCGAACGCGTTGTTCGGCGCCGACCGGAATGTCGAGCCTCTTCCTCGTAGTTGCGGTTCATGTAGCCGAACCACATGTTGAAGGAGCCGTCGGCGTTGACGTCGAACCCCTCGTACACCGGCGCGACACCCTGGCCGGACCAGTGGCGAAGGTTCGCCAGCTGCGATGCGGTCTGCTGCGCGCTGAGCAGCGGGCTCGTCGCGATCGCGCTGAGAAGAACGGCGAGGCGAAAGGCTTTGCTGACCATCCGGGGATTATAGGACCGATTCCGTGGCAAGATACGCCGCGATCGCACGGCTTTTGACACGAGGATCCCATGCGATTCCCGCGAAATCGTGGCAATCGCCGCGCTGGCGCTCGCCGGCGCGACCACGGCGGCCCAGGAACCCGACCTCGTGGCGCGCGCGCGCGCGATTCACGAGCGGGTGATTACGCTCGACACGCACAACGACGTCGATCCCGGCAACTTCACGCGCGGCGTGCAACTACACGATGCGCGCTGACGACCCAGGTGAACCTGCCGAAGATGAAGGCAGGCGGCCTCGACGTGTCGTTCATGATCGTCTACGTCGGCCAGTCGAATCCGCCGCAGGTCGCCGGACGCGTTCAACCGCCGGGCTACGATCGCGCCTACAAAGCGGCGATTGCCAAGTTCGACGCGATCCATCACCTGACCGAGGAGATTGCGCCGAACGAGATCGAGCCTCGCGCTGACGCCGGCCGATGTCGTCCGCATCGCGAAGAGCGGCAGGAAGGTCGCCGTCATCGGCATCGAGAACGGCTATCCGATCGGCACCGACATCAACCGCGTGAAGGAATTCTGCGCAGCGCGGCGGACGCTACATGTCGCTCGCGCACAACGGCCACAGCCAGCTCGCCGGACTCGAACACCGGCGAAGCCGACAACAAATGGTCGTGGGGCGGGCTGTCGCCGCTCGGGCGGCAGGTCATTCAGGAGATGAACAAGTGGGGGATCATGGTCGACGTCTCGCATCCCTCGAAGGGCGCGATGATGCAGGCGATCGGCCTTGTCGAAGGCGCCGGTGATCGCCTCGCATTCGGCGGTCCGCAAGCTCGCGAACATCAGCCGCAATCTGGACGACGAGATGCTGATGGCCATCAAGACCAACGGCGGCGTCGTGCAGATCGTCGGCGTTCGCCGAGCTACGTCAAGACCGATCCGGCCGAACGCGGTCCGGCGATCGCGGCGCTGCGGCAGGAGTTCGCGCTGCCGAACGGACGCGGCGGCGGCGCGTGGCGCCGGCCGTGCGGCGGGACCGGCGGTGACGCCGCCACGGTGCCCGGTCGAAGCGCCGCGTCTCCAGCGACTGGCGCCGGCCGTGGCGGACGCGGCGGCCGCGGCGACACCGCCGGCGTCGAGACGCTGCGCGGCCGATCGCCGCGCCGAGTTCGAACGGCGGCTGGCGGATATCGATCGACAATGGCCGGCCGCCGGCCGCGCGCCACGGTCAAGGACTTCGTCGATCACATCGACTACGCGGTGAAGCTGATCGGCATCGACCACGTCGGCATCTCGTCCGACTTCGACGGCGGCGGCGGCGTCGACGGCTGGAACAGCGCGGCGGAGACGTTCAACGTGACGCTGGAGCTCGTGCGGCGGGGCTATACCGAAGAACAGATCGGCAAGATCTGGAGCGGCAACCTTCTGCGCGTCTGGTCCGACGTCGGAGAAGATTGCCAAAGAGATTCAGGCGGGACGGCGCTGAGCCTTAGAGCAAAAGGCAGGCCTGAAGGCCTGCACTACTTGGACGCCGACAGCCCGTCGATGTGGACCTCGAGCAGCGTGGTTCACGCGGATGCCGTAGATGCCGTCGGCCTTCGCCGCGCTTTTCGGCGACGAGCCCACGACGGTTCCGTTGACGACGTAGTCGATCTCTGTCGGCGCCGACGCGCACTTCAAGCGCGTTGGTCGACTTGCCGTCGGCGCCGGGCTTCTTCACGGCGTCGCTCGGCGCCTTCGGGAGGACATCCGTCGCGGCGTCGCCGTTGCGGTGCTTCACGAGCCAGGTGCCGTCCTGCGCGACCGAGGAAATACGTGTAGGCCTGCTTGGCTCCCTCGAGATCGCTGCCGCCGAACACGAGCCCGTAGTAATTCGTGTGACCGCTCGGCTTGACCAGCGTGAACGTGCCCTTCAGCGTGTAGCTGCCGGTCTGGGTGTTGGCCGGGTTCCAGCACTACGGCGGCTTGCGGATTGGTGGCGTGAAAGCCGGTGCCCATCGTCACGAACTTGATCGCGCCCGCTCCATCCGGATCGGACGCGCTGGTGCTGCGATCGGCGCGCACCATCCAGCCCTTCGGGGACTGCGCCGTGAGCGAGACCGCCACGAGCATCGTGGCAGCAAGAGCGACACACAGAGAACGCTTCATCGAATACCTCCAGACGAATCATACCGCCAGAGCCGCAGCTCGTGGATCGACCAGGAGGCCCTCGACGGCGCGCTCTGCCGGATCGTGAGCGCAGCGGTTTCGTTGTGCGGAAGCGCGATCACCAGGTTCGGATACTGTCCGTTCTCGACAATTCCCAGTCCGAGCTCGGTACGGGCGGCGCGTCGTAGAGCACGCGCGAGCGGCCGGCGCGCATCTTCGCTCTCGATTCGCAGCATGCGCGGATAGTCGGTGATCGAGCGCTCGGCGATCTGCAGCGTCACGCGCGCGACGTCGGTCGGGCGAGCCAGCTGCACGCGCACCCAGCTCGTGCCGTCCTGGCCGCCAAGACCGGCAATCCAGCGCGTATCCGGATCGCCGATCGAACAGATTCTCGAGGCGGCCCCGCGATTCGGAGGCCGAGGCCGTCAGCTCGCGCGGATCGATGGGCGCGATCGACTCGTGCGCTGTTCCGGCGCGGCGCTCCACGGTTGCAGCTCGAAGGCCGTGACCTGCGGCAGCGCCGCTTCCTTCGACGATCTGACCGGAGGCTCGAAACGCGTCGATGGTGTGTGCCGGGAGCGCGTCGGCCCTGGAGGCTCGCATCGTAGTCGCCGGGGTGCACGAGCACGTAGCGGACGCCGATCGCGCGAAGCATCCGCACCGCCGCGGGAAATCGCTCCACATCGTAGAGCGGAGACGCGCCCGACGCCAGGAAGTCGAGCAGCGGCGTCGCAGTATCCGCTGCAGCCGTTGACGATCGGATGACCGTGCACCGAGCGTCATGAACTGATAGTCGAGCATCTGCTCTCCGGTTTGCGGGCGGGCAGGCAGATGCAGCAGGGCGCCCGGCTCCGCGGTCGGCCAGCCAGGACGCGACGGCGCGATCTTCCGGACGCCCGCGCGCGCTGTATCGCACCGTTTCGATCGGCACGGCCCACCCATCCGCGACGACCATCACGGATGCACGCGGCGGGAATCAGCGGACGCAGTGCCGGCGCGCGGCGTGCGCGATCAGCCAGTCGACGCCGAAGGCCAGCAGCACCGACAGCGCGGCGATGACGACGATTGCGAAACGCGCCGGCACGCGCATGCCGTCCATCCCGGCACGATCGCGAGCAGCCAGCTGTATGGACCGTGCTCGGTGACCTGCGCGCCCCATATCCGCACATGCGGGCCCAGCGAAGAGTCACCGCGACGATCGCCGCGATCCCGTAGACGACGATCCATCGCCTTCGAACGGGATCGCCAGCGGCGGCACATGATGCCGAACGCCGCGAGAGCCGGGCAAAGAGGCCGGGAACAATTCCTTTTCGGGATCGATCGCGACGGCAGTCGGCAGCGACCGCCAGACACCGATGCTCTTCTTGCCCACGACGTAGGCGCGGAGGTCCGGGCTGTTGGCCACGATCTCCTCGACGCCGCGCACCTGGTGATGGACTGGTGCGCGCCCGGTAGTAGGCGAGCGCCGCCGGCGCGAGGGCGGCGGCGACGAGCAGGCCCGCGGCAGCGAGTTGCAGAAGCAAGCGTGGTCCGCGCGCCCGTCGCGCGGACAACACCGTCGACGACCGACGATCGCGATCGGCACCGCGATGAAGTAGCCGGCGTAGGTATTGGACAAGGTTTGCAGAACCCACGACACGGCAAAGACGGCGAGCCAGCGAAATTGCCTCGTCGAGAAATACCGATGCAGTCCCCAGAGCGCGAACGGGATCCAGCCGGTGGCCACCAGCTGGATGTGCGCAGATCTGGGACATGCGGAGCGGACCGAACGCGCAGTACATCCCCGCGGCGAACGCCGCCGCGCGGTTCCCGGTCAGCTCGCGCGTCAGGAGATACATGCCGATGCCCGCGATGACGAACGACGAGCAGGAAGGCGGCGTTGTAGGTCAGGACGGGATCGGCCGTGATCCAGTAGACCGGCGCAACGAACACCGCCACGTCCGAGCAACGTCTCGGAGAAGGCGAGGGTGTTGCGGTAGGGAAAGAAGATCGGCGCGTCCCACAGCCCGCGAAGCCCGTGCCGCAGGCGGTCGGCGTCCCAGCTGACGATCCAGGTCGTCAGCAGCGTGTCGCCGAGATCCGACGGCAGTGTCCGTGTCGGGTGGAGCGACGAGCGGGAACGGTCAGGACGAGCGCCGGAGGCGAGAAAACCTCAAGGACCAGAACGAGCTCTCGGCGCGTCACGTCATTGTGGATTGCGGATTGTGGATTGCGGATTCGATTGTGGAACCATCAGAGACACATTCGATTGTCGAATCTCGAACGTGGCGATGGGATTGAGCGGGAAGCCTGTGCCGCCCAAGCACCGGAACGGCCGCCGCCGTCAGCAGGAACTCCAGCGTTTCAGCCTGGACGCCGTTTCGGCAGCGGCCTCGAGATCCATGACGTCGACGAGCGGCAGATCCGAGCGCGACGATCGCCAGCTGATGGATCGGCCGCGGCGATCCCTCCACGCCGGACGGCTGCACGTCGTTGACGCCGTCGTTGCCGAGGAGCGCGACGTCGCGCTGCTTGAGCCACGGCATGACCGGACGCGTGGAAGCCGGCCGCGCTGGCCGCGACGTTCCATGGTCCCTTCTCGGCCGCGCTGCGCCCAGCGGCCGGTGCGGAGGAACAGCGCGTCGCCGCTGCCGATCTTGATGCCGGCGTACTTTCTCCCACGCCTCGAGATCCGACGCGGTAGACCGCCGTCCCGGCTCGAGATACGGCACGTTCTTCATGCGCGGCAGATCGACGATGATGCCGCGCGTCATGATGCCGGCCTTCTGGTTCTCGATGCCGTTGCTCGGGCAGCCGGGCCCGGGAGCGATCGCCGATCGCTCGAAGCCGTTGAAGATCTTTCCCTCGAACGAGTAGTGGCAGAGCGCGTCGATGTGCGTGATGACCGAGCCGTGGTACCAGATCGAGTAGAGGTCCATCGCGTGGCCGGCCGCGTCGAGGACCATTTCCTGTCCGAGCGGCCGCGGGTTGTCGGCGGCCTTCTCCTTGTCGATCGTGTGCGCCAGCGACACCGGCGACGCCGTCGCGCGCCAGCTTCAGCGCCTGCTTCCGCTTGTCGGCGGTGATCAGGTTCAGCGTGCCGATTTGATCGGCTTTGCCCCAGCGTCCCCAGTTGGACAGCTCGGTCATCCAGCTTGTTGACCTGATCTTTCGTGGCCGGCGTCCGCCGCCGTCTGGCAGGCCTGAAGGCCTGCACTACGCAGCCATGCAGCATCGACAGGCGACGCACACGCCGCTGCAGCATCGCCCGCTGAGTTTCCATCCAGCCTCACGCCGTCCTGCCATCGCGCCTGTCATCCCGCCCATCCCGCCCGTCCCGCCTACGCTTCCGCTCCGGCAGCGCGAACACATACAGCGCGTTGCCGGTGCCGGGCATCTTCACTTCCGGAATGATCGTGCGCGGGACGACGCGCGGGCTGCCGCCGCCGGTGGCGCCGGTGGTGACCGCGACATACTGGCGGCCGCCGGCCGTGAACGTCACCGGATAGCCCATCACCGTCGTGCCGAGCCGCGTCTGCCAGAGCGTCTCGCCGGTCTTCACGTCGAACGCGCGGAACGTCCGATCGAGATCGCCGACGAAGCCGACGCCGCTGGCGGTCGTGATCACCGCCGTCAGGAACGGCGACCGCTGCTCGCGGCTCCACACCTCCTTCATCGTCTTCACGTCGTAGGCGGCGAGCTTGCCGACGTTGCCGTCGGTGCCCGGCATCTCGAAGAAGCGGCGATCGGCGCCGGTGCCGCCCGATCCGTTGGTCGAACTCGATCTTGCGGCCCGGACATCTGCCATGCACGACTGGCTGAGCGGAATGATGAGCGCGCCGGTCGGCGGCATGTAGCTCATCGCCTGCCAGTTGTGGCCGCCTTCCGTGCTCGGGCACGAATCGCACCCACTGGCCCGGTCTGCTGCTCGAGGATGTCGCGCGCGATACGTCGGCGCGCCGCTCTTCGGATCGATCGACTCGAAGCACGTTCTGGAAGATCGTTTCCTTGTAGCCGAGGAACTGGCCGTTGCGGCGATCGAGCTTCCACAGGATGCCCGGCTTGCCGATCGTGAACACGACCTTCTGATCGCCGATGTCGACGAGCACGCGCTCGAACACTTCGTCGAGGTCGAGCGATTCGCCGGGCGCGTGCTGGTAGTGCCACGCCAGCGTGCCGTCCTTCGGCTGCAGCGCGACCGTCGAGCTCGTGTAGAGCACGTTGTCGAAGTTCGACGTCCCGCGGCTCGCGCGCATCCACGGCTTCGCCTGCGCGACGCCCCAGTAGGTGATGATCGAGATCCGGATCGTAGCTGCCGGCAATCCAGGTCTCGCCGCCGATGCGCAGGTTGTCGGCGAGCTTGCCCCAGGTTTCGCGCGCCCTGTTCGGTTCCGCGGCGGACGGTGTTGAACTTCCACAGCTGCTTGCCGGTCGCCGCGTCGTAGCCGCTGATCCAGCAGCCGTCGTTGCCGTAGCGATCGCAGCCGACCAGGCCGTTGACGACGACGCCTTTCATCACCATCGGCCCGGCGGTGTTGGCGTAGCCCTTCGCGCGATCGGCGATCGGTCGTGTCCCAGACCTTCGCGCCGGTGCGCGCGTCGAGCGCGACCAGCCGCGCGTCGGTCGTCGCGACGAACACCTTGTCCTGGTAGATCGCCATGTTGCGCATCGCCGCCTGGCCGATCAGCGCGTTGGGACCGACGTGGTTCTCCCAGATCAGATCGCCGGTGCGCGCGTCGAGCGCCTGGACGATGTTCATGGATGTTGACGAGGTAGACGACGCCGTTGTGGACGAGCGGCGACGGCTCGTTGCCCTGGCCCTCGCTCATCGCCCACAGCTCCACACGAGCTGCAGATCCTTCGCGTTGTCGCGGCGTGATCTGCGTGAGCGGGCTGTGGCTCCAGCCCTGATAGTTGCGCCGCGCCATCAGCCAGTCGCCCGGATCCTGATTGCGCAGCATCTCGTCGGTGACCGGCGTGTAGTTCTTCACCGTGCCCTGCGACGGTGACACCGAGCGGTCCTGCGTTCGCCGGCGCGCCGCCGCGTCCGCCGCCGGCCGCCTGGCCCGCGCCGGCCGGTGCGGCCTGTGACGCCGCGCCGCCGGCGGCGCCGTCGACCAGCGGCGGCGGCGGTCCGCGCCCGTGCGTCGACGCCGCGCCCGTGGCGACGCTGCCGATCGGCAGCCGCGGTCGTCGGCGCCAACGGCGTGCGCGCCAGGCTGCGCGCCGTTCGCCTGCAGGATGTACGCGGTCACCGCGAGGTACTGCGCCTGCGCTCAGGGTCTCGCCGGTCGGCGGCATCGTCGACTGGATGAACTCGAACAGATCCTTGGTCGACCTGTTGCGCCACGTGTTCATGAAGTTGTTGCCGGCCAGCTGCGGCGCCTCGTTGCGTCCGGCGAGGTCCGCCATATGGCAGCTGGCGCAGCTCGCCGCGTAGACCGTGCCGTCCCGCGGTCGCCTGTCTGGCGACGTGAAGACCGCCGCGGCCGGCTGCTGGCCGGCCACGGAGCGCGATTCGCCAGCGGCATCGCGGCGAAGACCGCGGCCGACGTCAGGTGGCGAACGCCTCATCGTTTGTTCTCCTGGGGCAGGAGCCAGCCCCACAGGTTGCCGTCCGGAGCCTTCTCGCTGTGAAGCTGCACGTAGAGCCGTCCCTTCTCGAGGTCGGCAATCTGGATGGCGTTGAGCTCGAACGAGCCGCTCAGCGTGCCGCGGTGCCGTCGGCTTTGGCGACCGTGAGGTCGAGACACGTTCGGTCCGCGAACACCTCGGACGGGCTCTTTGTGAATCTGGGCGATCGTGGCCGGCGACTTGAGGCCGTCGAAAGTGCCAGTGACGGCGAGCCTGGATGCCGGTCGAGCACAGCCGTCACCGATCCGGAACCGGCGATCGTCGCCTGCATCGACACGTCGATTGGCACCGGCGACAGGCGAGTCTTTATAGGTTTTTGGCTTGCTGAGCGGTGAGACGATCGCGCCGGCACAGCGGGAAGAGTGTCAGCGAAAGCCACTTCGATAGACGCATCAAGGCCGCTCCTGAGTTGAGACGCGGCAATCATATGCCGAGCGCGCTGTGCCAGGCGATCAGGATTCAGGCGAGCGCCAGGTGCGGGATGTCGGTCTGCGGCGAATGCAACTCGTACGAGCCTCCGCCGGCGTCGAGTGAGTATTCGGCGACCGCATGCGAGACTTCGTTTCCGCAGACGTCGATCGACCTCGTCGTCGAGTTCGGTCCCGCTGGACAGCCGCCGGCAGAACGGACCGTGAAGGGATTACAGGCCGTGGTGTCAGGATGTGAGCCGGCGAAATGCGTGGCCGCGGCAACGGCGACGAGAACGAAGATCACCGCGTCACCGCAACTGCCTCCATCAGTAGGGGTTGCAACGCGGTGCCACGGCGCTGGTCAATCGCGCGTCCGTAGCACGTCCATGGCGCACCTGTTGCAGTGTTTGTGGCATGGATCTGAATCTGCGGAGCGGATGGATGAGCTGAAGCGCGCAATGGCACAGTGCGCGGCACGCATCGCCCTCGGCCTGATCCTTCGGTGTGGCCGCATCGCTTCTCCTCTTCGCCGCGATTGTGACGGTCAGCGGCGTGCTCTTCCTGGCCAGGCCTTCGCGATGGCCTTCCCGACCAGGCGCGCCATGCGCCGGATCGGCGAGATGGATCAGGCGACGGCGGTCTTCGACGAGAACGACCGGCTGGCGTTCACCATCTTCAAGGAGCAGCGGATCGACGTGCCGCTTGTCGCGAGGTGTCGCCGAACCTGACCAAGGCCGATCTACGGCGATCGAAGGATCAGCGGTTCTACGAGCACCACGGGTTCGACATCGTCCGCATCGCGTCGGCGGCGCTGCGCCAACGTCCGTCACGGCCGCGTCGCGCAGGGCGGCGAGCACGATCACCCAGCAGCTGGCGCGCCAGAGTTTCCTCACGCCCGAACAAGACCATCCGCCGGAAGCTCGCAGGAGCTGATGCTGGCGCGCGCGGATCGAGCGGCGAGTACACGAAGCACGCAGATTCTCGAGCTCTACCTGAACAAGGTCTACTTCGGCGACGGCCTCTACGGCGTCGAGGCGGCGTCGCGCGGCTATCTTCGGCAAGCACGCGTCGCGAGCTGACCGTCGCCGAAGCGGCGCTGCTCGCCGGCCTCGTGAAGTCGCCGTCGAGCTACGCGCCGACGGTCAGTCATCGAGCGCGCGATCGCGCGCCGGAACATCGTGCTGCAGGCGATGCTCGATGCACGGCGCGATCGATCGCGCGACCTGCCAGGCGGCGCGCGCGACCGCAAGTCGTGCTGCACGACAGCGCTGCGCGACGAGGAGCCGCACGGCCAGTAGCTTCAAGGAGCAGGTGCGGCAGCGAGCTGGTCGAGCCGCTTCGGCTGGCAGCGCGTCTATCAGGGCGGGCTGCGCGTCTATCTCGACGATCGACATGCCGATGCAGATCGCCGCGGAGGCGGCGATCGCCGATCAGATCACGGCGATCGACGGCCGTCGCGCGGCATGCGCGGGCGCGCCGCGCGGCCGCGGCGAGAAGCAGCGGAGAATCGCCGGCGCCGGCGCCGAGCGTCCGACGTGCTGCAGGCGGCGCTCGTCGCGCTCGATCCGGACACCGGCCACGTGCGCGCGATGGTCGGCGGCCGCGACTTTCGACGCGAGCCACTTCAATCGCGCGGTGCAGGCGCAGCGGCAGCCGGGCTCGGCGTTCAAGCCGTTCGTCTACGCGGCGGCGCTCGAGGCCGGCTATCACGCCGGCGACGCGTCATCGACCACCTCGAACGATCCGATCGCGACGCCGCAGGGCGCGTGGACGCCGGAGGACGAGCACTCGACGCGCCGATCGATGAGCCTGCGCGACCGGCCTGCGCACGTCGAGCAATCGCGCCGCCGTCCGGCTGCTGCAGCAGGTCGGCATCCCGCAGCACCGTGCAGTACGCGAAGACGATGGGCGTCGGCGACGTGCCGAGCGTGCCGTCGCTGGCGCTCGGCTCCGGCGAGGTGACGCTCGCAGTCGATGACCGCGGCGTACGCCGCGTTCGCCAATCACGGCCTCGTGCCCGACGCCGCTCTGATTCGCCGCGTCGAGGATCGCGACGGCCGCGTGCTGTATCAAGCGCACGACGGAGCGCCGATCGCGCGCGATCAGCGACACGACGGCGTTCCTGATGTCGAGCGATGCTGGCCGACGTCATCAACGCCGGCACGGCGGTCGCGCGCGCGCAGACTGGGCTTCACGCTGCCGGCCGCCGGGAAGACCGGCACGACCAACGACTTCAACGACGCCTGGTTCATCGGCTTCACGCCGAAGCTCGTCACCGGCGTGTGGGTCGGTTTCGACCAGCCGCGGACGATTCTTGCCCAACGGCTTCGCTGCCGACGTCGCGGTGCCGCTCTGGGCGACGTTCATGAAGGCCGGCGACGCGCAAGCGACAAGCCCGAGTGGCTGACGCCGCCGGCCGGGATCACGCAGCGCCAGAGTCTGCCGGCTTTCAGGCCTAGCTGGCCGACCGAGGGCTGCGACCAGGCTGACGTCATCGGCACGAACGGTCAGCGCGAGCGCGCATTCGATGGTCTACACCGAGTACTTCGCGAAGGGCGCGGAACCGGGGGCTCTGCGATCTGCACCCGACGCACGGGATCATGACGAAGACTCGCCGGCCTGTTCGGCGGCAGCGATGAGCATCCCCGCGCCTCCTCATATCGAGGACACCGGCATCGCTCCGCCGGAGTCCGACGGCGACCTCAGGTGCCGCCGCCGACCGTGGAGAACCCTGCCGCGCCGCCGCGAAAAGAAACGCGGTTTCTGGTCGCGCTTGTTCGGCCGGGATCGCGAGGCCGAACACTCCGACACGCAAGCTCCGCCAAAGGACGAGACGCAGCCTCCGCCGAAGAAAAAGGGCGGCTAGCGCGTGATAGCATCCGACGATGCCCTTCAGGGACGTCGTCGGCCACGTTCAACTCGATCGACCTGCTGACGCGATCCGTTGCCGGCGGCACGCTTCCATCAGCCTTCTCTTCGCCGGTCCCGCCGGCGTGGGAAGCACCTGACGGCGGTTGCCGTCGCGCAATCCCTCAACTGCACCGACGGTTCAGCGGCTCACGGTTCCCGGTTCAGGCGCAGATGCGTGCGGCACGTGCGCCGCGATGCACGCGAATTGCCCGCGCCGTGCATCCCGACGTGCTGTTCGTATCGCCGAGCGAAAACGGCAGCATCAAAATCGAGCCGGTCCGCGACGCCATCGATCGCGCGCAGTACGCCCGTTCGAGAGGCCGCCGGCGGGTCGTCATCATCGACGATGCCGACGCGCTGATCACGCCCGCTCAGAACGCGCTGCTCAAAACGCTGGAGGAGCCGACGCCGTCGTCGGTGTTCATCCTCGTCACCGCGCGTCCGGACATGCTGCTGCCGACCGTCCTGTCGCGCTGTCCGCAGCTCCGGTTCCGCCCGCTCACAGTCGCGGACATCGTCTCCGCGCTCATGACGCGCGGACGCAGCGAGACGGAAGCGCGCGCCGTGGCGGCGACGGCGGGCGGAAGTCTCGGGCAGGCACTGCAGATGAGCGCTGGCGAGCTCGTCGAGTCGCGGAGTTGGCCCAGCGCGTGCTCACCAGGCCGCCGCCGAGCACGATCCCGCAAGGCGGGTCGAGACCGCGCAGAGGCTGATCGCGAAATCTCCGTCGGGTGTCATCGAACGCGATGAGCTGGCGACGCACCTTCGTGCCATGGCCGTGCTCCTGCGCGACGTCGAGGTGCTCGCAACGGGCGCCGACGATCGGGCGTTGGCCAACGCCGACGTGCGTCCGGCGCTGGAGAAGCTGACGAACGCATATCAAGGCGCGCGCGGCACGCGTGCCTTCGCGGCGATCGATCGCGCGCTCTTCGCGCTCGAGCGCAATGCCGGGGTCAAGCTGGTCGCCGACTGGCTGGTGCTGCAGCTATGAGCACGGCGCCGCGCGCGCCGCTCGTCGCCGTGAAGCTGACGCCCGTCGGGCGCGCTCAGAGCTATCTGCTCGGCAAGAATGCCGGAACTGTCCACCGCGGCCGGGGGATCGCGTCGTCGTACAACTGAAAGCGGACAGGCGGTCGGCACGGTCACGCACACCATCCGCAGCTCGACGCGAAGCGCCGTCCGGCGGACGACTCGACGCAGCGCGTCGTCCGGGTCGCGACGCAGGAAGACATCGTCGCGCGACTGCAAGCATCAGCATCGCGAGCAGGAGGCCTACCGGATCGCGCTGCTGCAAGATTCGCGAGCGCGGGCTCGGGATGAAGCTGGCGCGGGTCGAGCAGGCGTTCGACGGATCGCGGCTGATCTTCTACTTCACCGCCGACGGACGCGTCGATTTCCGCGAGCTCGTGCGCGAGCTCGCGGCGGAGTTCCGGACGCGCATCGAGATGCGCCAGATCGGCGTGCGCGACGAAGCGAAGATGCATCGGCGGCTACGGCACGTGCGGCCGTCCGCTTTGCTGCACGACGTTCCTGCACGACGTTCGAGCCGATCTCGATCAAGATGGCGAAGCAGCAGGATCTGAGCCTCAATCCATCGAAGCTGTCCGGGCTCGTGCGGCCGGTTGAAGTGCTGCCTCCGCTACGAGCTGCCGAATGCCAAGGGTGTGCAGCACGGCGGCTGCGGCAGCGAGGGCGGCTGCGACAATCCGTCCGGGCTGCGGATCCGGCGGCGGCTGCGGGTCGGACAGCTGCGGATCCGGGAGCTGCGGATCCTGCGGTTCGAAATCTGACGTTTGAATCTGCAATCTGCGATCTGCAGTCTGAAATCTCTGTGAAACCCCGTGTTGCCATCACCGTCGGCGATCCCGCGGGCATCGGCCCGGAGGTTGCCGCGCGCGCGGCTGCCGATCCGCGCGTCCTCGACGCCTGTGAGCCGGTGCTCTACGCTCCTCCCACGGACACGGTGTTTCGCGCCGGGAGTGCTCGACGCGGCCGCCGGACGAGCGGCATGCGACGTCATCGTGCGCGCCGTCGCCGATGCGCAGCGCGGAGAGGTCGACGCGATCGCCACGGCGCCGGTGAACAAGGAGGCGTTCCGGCTCGCCGGGTTGGAATGGAGCGGCCACACCGACCTCCTCGCGCACCTGACGGGCTCGCGTCACGTCGCGATGATGTTCTATTCAGAGGCGCTGCGCGTCGTCCTGGCGACGGTGCACATCGCCCTCGCGGACGTGCCGCGCGCGCTGACGCAAGCATCGCTCGAAGCGACGATCGCGCTGACGGCGCGCGAGCTGCCGCGGTTCGGCATCGCCCGGCCGCGAATCGCCGTCGCCGGCCTCAACCCGCACGCCGGCGAGCACGGACTGTTCGGCCGCGAGGAGGAAACGGCCATCAGCCCTGCCATCGAAGCATGCCGGGTTCGGGGCATCGACGTGTCGGGGCCGTATCCGGGAGACACTGTCTTCGTCCGCGCGCGGCGCGGCGATTTCGACGTCGTCGTCGCCTGCTATCACGATCAGGGGCTGATTCCCGTGAAGCTGGTCGCGTTCGGTCAGGCGGTGAACGTCACGCTCGGCCTGCCGATCGTCGGACGTCGGTCGATCACGGGACCGCCTTCGACATCGCGGGCAAGGGCGTGGCCGATCCGGAGAGCATGATCGCCGCGGTCCTGCTGGCGGCGCGGCTGCGCGAGGCTCGCGGACCTGACGCCGCAATGTACAGTTTGAAATTTACGACTTGAAATCCAGAATCTGAAATCTGAACTCGAGAATCTGAAATCTCTGAATTCCCAAGTGGCCGAACTAACAGAACGAGAAAAAGCGCAGAGCAACATCGCCGAGAACCGGAAGGCGTTCCACGACTTCCATCTGCTGGAGACGTTCGAGGCCGGGCGTCGTCGCTGCTCGGCACCGAGGTGAAGGCGATCCGCGAAGGACGCGTGAACCTTCGCGACAGCTTCGCGCGCGTCGAGGACGGCGAAGTGTTCATCTACAACGTCCACATCAGCCCGTACAGCCATCGCGGCTACGCCGACCACGAGCCGCTGCGGCGGCGCAAGCTGCTGCTGCACCGCTACGAGATCCGCAAGCTGATTGGCAAGACCGTCGAGAAGGGCATGACGCTCGTGCCCGATCCGGCTGTATTTCAAGAACGGGCGCGTGAAGGTCGCGGTCAGCCTCGCGAAGGGCAAGAAGGACTACGACAAGCGCGAGACGATCAAGACGCCGCGAAACCGATCGCGAGACGCGCGCTGCGGTGAAATCACGCGGCAGGTAGAATAAGCCCATGCCACGTTCCTCTTCTCGATCTCGACGCCCAGTACGCGCCGCTTGCGCGACGAGATACTGGCGGCGATCACGCGCGTGTGCGACAGCCAGCGCTTCATCATGGGCCCGGAGATCGACGCGCTCGAGCGCGAGCTCGCGCGCGCTGCTCGGCGTGACGCACGCGATCGCGGTGTCGTCGGGCACCGACGCGCTCCTGCTGGCGCTGATGGCGCTCGGCATCGAGGCCGGCGACGAGGTGGTCACCACGACGTATCTCGTTTTTCGCGACGGCCGGCGCGATCGTCCGCGTCGGGCGCGACGCCGGTGCTCGTGGACATCGATCCGGCGACCTTCAACATCGATCCCGCGCAGACCGTGGCGGCGATCACGCCGCGCACCAAGGCGATCATGCCGGTGCACCTCTTCGGCCTGAGCGCCGACATGGATCCGATCATGGCGGCCGCCGACGCGCGCCGGCATTCCCGTCATCGAGGACGCGGCGCAGGCGATCGGCGCCACCTACAAGTCGCGGCCGCTCGGCGGCATCGGCGCGTTCGGCTGCTTCTCGTTCTTCCCGAGCAAGAACCTCGGCGCCTTCGGCGACGCCGGCCTGCTCACGACCGACGACGACGACGCTCGCGGCCGACGCGCGCGGCTGCTGCGGACGCACGGCATGGAGCCGAAGTACTACCACCACCTGGTCGGCGCGAACTTCCGCATGGACGCGCTGCAGGCGGCGCGTGCTCCGCGTCAAGGCGCCGCACCTGGCGGCGCTGGACCGAAGGCGCGCCGCGCCAACGCCGCGCGCTATCGCGCGACTGTTCCGCGACGGCCGGCCTCGGCGACGCCGTTCGCCTGCCGATCGAGCCGCCCGATCGGCGTGCACATCTTCAACCAGTTCGTGATCCGCACCGCCGACCGCGACGGCCTCAAGGCGTCACCTCGACCGAGCATGGCATCGGCAACGAGATTTACTATCCGGTGCCGTTCCACCTGCAGCCCTGCTTCGCGGATCTCGGCTATCGGCCGGGCGATTTCCGCACGCCGAGCGCGCGGCGCAGGAGAGCCTGGCGATTCCGATCTACGGCGAGCTGACCGCTCGATCAGCAGGAAGCCGTCGTGTCGGCGATCGGCCAGTTCGTCCGGCAGCGCGTTCCTGGCGAGCGCGAGGCCATGACGACGCGTGCCCGCTCCGTCCCGCCTCCAACACGACGCAGATTCTCGCCGGCCTCGTCCTCGGCATCGTGGTCGGCTATCTCTGGCCTTCGTCCGACGCCAACGGCGTGCACGTCGCCGGCTTCGCCGAGCAGATGAAGCCGCTCGCCGACGCGTTCCTGCGCATGATCAAGATGATCATCGCGCCGCTGCTGTTCTCCACGCTCGTCGTCGGCATCGCCGGCACCGGCGATCATGAAGGCGATGGGGCGGATCGGCCTCAAGGCGATCATCTATTTCGAGGTCGCGACGACCATCGCGCTGTTTCTCGGGCTCGGCGCTCGTCGAACCTCTTCCAGCCTGGCGTCGGGCATGGCGCTGCCGATCGGCGCGGACACGAACGGCGGCCGCGGCGATGGCGCAGAACCAGCAGCACGCCTGGGACATCTTCCTGCACATGTTTCCGACGTCGGTCGATCGACGCGATGGCGCGCGGCGACATCCTGCAGGTCGTGGTGTTCTCGATGTTCTTCGGCATCGCGCTGGCGCGCGATCGGCGCCGAAGGGGCAGCCGGTGCTCGACGTGCTCGAGAGCACGGCGCAGGCGATGTTCAAGTTCACCGGCTACGTCATGGCGTTCGCGCCGATCGGCGTCTTCGCGGCGATTGCCGCGACCGTCGGCGGCAAGGGGCTCGGCGATCCTGCTGCACGCTCGGCAAGCTCGTCGCGCTGATGTATCTCGGCCTCGTCGATCTTCGTCGCTGATCGTCGTCGGCGGCGTCTCGTATCTGATTCGCGTGCCGTTCCTCACGCTTCGTGCAAGGCGATCCGCGAGCCGTTCCTGATCGCGTTCACCACCGCCAGCTCCGAAGCGGCGCTGCCCAAGGCGCTCGAGGTCATGGAGCGCTTCGGCGTGCCCGAAGAACATCGTCGGCTTCGTGCTGCCGACCGGCTACAGCTTCAACCTCGATGGCACGACGCTGTATCTGTCGCTCGCGCAGCGTGTTCGTCGCGCAGCTGGCCGGCGTGCACGATGACGCTCGGCCAGCAGCTGGTCGATGATGCTGACGCTGATGCTCACGAGCAAGGGCGTGGCCGGCGTGCCGCGCGCGGCGCTCGTCGTGCTGACGGCGACGCTCGCGCAGTTCAACCTGCCGCTCGAAGGCGCCGCCATCCTCCTCGGCATCGATCAGATCATGGACATGGGCCGCACGGCCGTGAACGTGATGGGCAACTGCATCGCCACCGCGGTCGTGGCGCGCTGGGAAGGCGTGTTCGACGACGCGCGGATGCGCGCGTTCGCGGCGGCAGTCGACTCCAGGGCAGCCTGATGCGGATCGCCGTGGTTGGCGCGCGCGGGCCAGCTCGGCGCCGCGATCGTCCACGAATGCGCGACCGGCACACGAGATCGCCGCGTTCGGCCGCGCGCGAGCTCGACATCACCGACGACGCGGCGGTGGCGGCCGCGATGGATCGCGCGCGAGCCGGAGGTCATCCTCAACTGCGGCGGCGTACAACGACGTCGACGGCGCCGAGGATCATCCGATCGAGGCGTTGAACGGCAATGCGCGTTCGGCGTGCGGGCGCTGGCGCGCGCGGCGCCGGCCACGACGCGACGCTGGTCCACTACAGCACCGATTTCGTGTTCGACGGCGACGGCGTCGACGCCCGTATGCCGAAGACGGATCGCGCCGAATCCGCGCAGCGTGTATGCCGCGTCGAAGCTGCTCGGCGAGTGGTTCGCGCTCGACGCGCCGCGCGCGTACGTGCTGCGCGTCGAAGAGCCTGTTCGGCGCGACGCCGGGCGCCGGTCCGGCGAAGGCAGCGTGGCGGGCATTCTCAACAGCGCTGCGTGCCGGCGGCGCGCCGAGGGTGTTCGTGGATCGCACGATCTCGCCGACCGTACGTCGTCGATGTGGCGCGCGCGACGCGTCAGCTGCTGGAGACGAGCGCGCCGGCCGGTCTGTACCACTGCGTCAACTCGGGCGTCACTGCACGTGGCTCGAGTTCGCGCGCAGGAGCTGGCGCGACTGCTCGGCGTCGACGCCGCGGCTGACGCCGGTGCAGCATGGCCGACGTGCGATCTGCGCGCGGAGCGTCCGCAATACTGCGCGCTGTCGAACGCGAAGCTCGATCGCGCTCGGCATCGAGATGCCTACCTGGCGGGAATCGTTGAAACGCTATCTACAGACCCTCGGTCACGAGGTCGCGCACAAGATCGCCGATCGCCAGCGACGAGGTGAGCCCCGGCGAATCGATGCCGGCCGCCTGCACCACCGCCGGGTTCTCGCGGTCGCGCCGGATCAGGAAATCCGCGAACGATTCGCTCGGGCGGATGCAGCTTCGCGCGGATGCCGCTGCCCGAGAGCCGCAGGTCGTCGATGGTCACCGCCATCGATCAGCTGCCTGCGCCGATTCGGCGAACGCCTCGAGCGGCTCGCGGTCGTCCTCGTAGTCGTCCTTCCGATCCTGATACCGGATCGTCGGTCCGAGCCAGACCTGTCCGCCGGTCGTCCGCACCAGATGCACGCCGAGCCCGTGGCCCGAGCCGTGCGGCAGCGGATAGACGAGCGCGTTGACGAGCGACCGCTTGGCCGGCGTGAACTCCGCGTACTCGCCGCGGCACGGATAGATGGTGAACGTCTCGCCGCCGAGCATCCGCGACACCTCGTCGGCGTACAGCCCGGCGGCGTTGACGACGACGCGCGGCGAGGATCGTTTCGCGCTCGGTGCGTGAGCACCATGCCGTCCGCGTGTCGGTCGGCGCCGATCAGGCTGCGTGCCGGGCAGAAAGATCACGCCGGCCGTCTGCGCCGGTGCGCAGCAGCGTCCTGACGAGCTCCTCGGCGTTCGACGATGCCGTGTCGGGCGACCAGAGCGCGAACCGCGTGTTGACCGCCGGCTCGCGCGCTGACGATGAACGCGCGATCGACGATCTCGAGGCCGGTCGACGCCGTTCTCGATGCCGCGCCGCTGCAGCGCCTCGAGCTGCGCGAATTTCGTGCTCGTCGTGCGGCGACGATCAGCTTGCCCGAGCGCACGTGCGGCGACGCCGTGGCGCGCGCAGAACTCGTACATCAGCTCGCGGCCCTCGCACGCACAGCCGCGCCTTCAGCGAGCCGGCGGGATAGTAGATGCCGGCGTGGATCACGCCGCTGTTGTGCGTGCTGGTGTCCATGCCCGGGCGCGGATGCCGCTCCAGCACGCAGACCGAGCGGCCTCGCTGCGGCGATCGCGCGGGCCGACGCCAGTCCGGTGACGCCCGCCGCCGATGACGGCGACGTCGATCCGCTCCATCGGTGCTCAGCTCCGGTAGCCGATGGCGGCGTAGTCGAGATAGGTGAACAGCAGGCTGTTGAGGATGGCGGCGTTGGCGTTGACGACGTGCGACGATCTGCGCCATCGCGCTGCGACGCGGATCGGCGTGACGCGAGCATCTCGGCGGGCAGATCGATCGGTCTGTCATCTTCACGTGGTCGGGAACCGGCGCGCTGTAGCGGATCGTCACGCCGCTCGAAGCCGCTCGCGCTGCAGCAGGTACTGCAGCGTTTCGGGATGCACCGGCCGCACGTGCGTGAAGTCGCGGATGTAGCTGCTGAAGAAGGCGAGCCAGCAGGCCGGGTTGATCGTCTCGAGCACGATCGGCGAGTCCGGGCGGAGCTTCGTGCAGGCGGCGTCGAGCAGGCGCATCAGGTACGACGGCTCGAGGTGTTCGACGCACCTGCGTGGCGATGAGGCCGCCGAGCGAGCCGTCGGGCAGCGACGAGAGATACGCCGAGCGCGTCCGCGCTGCGGCCGACGTCGAGCCCGCGCTCGCGAGCGACGGCCACCATCTCCGTGATTCAGGTCGATCCACGCGCGCGCGATGCCCGCGCCTCGTGCAGCAGCGGCAGCAACTCGCCGCGGCCGCAGCCGATGTCGAGCACGTCGGCGCAGCCGGCGAACAACGGCACGTAGGCGCCGCAGCCGCTCCTCGATGACGTCGTCGACTGCCGCGAAAGGCGTCCTCGAAGCCGACGTAGCTGTAGTCGTCGAGCGTCCGAGGTCGACTGGTGGCCGGCGCCCGGCTGAGGACAGTCGGCGGCGGATTGACACGGCTGACGGCGAAGTCTCGACGGACCGCGTTCAGCATCTCGCGTCGCGCGCTGCAGCGACGCCGACTGTGCGTGCGCAGCTCGCCGAGCGACTGGATCTCGCGCGCGATCTCGTCGACGCGCGCGTCGCCGCGACGGGCGAGCTCGCGATCCTTGGTCTCGACGAACGCCGGTGATCTGCTGCAGGAAACTGCATCAGCGCGGTCGCTACGAGCTCGCGGTGCTCCGGTGCGACGTCGACAGCGGCTCGAGCTCGCCGTGACGACCGCGTGATCGAGCGCGGTGAAGCGCGGCGTTAGTGGCGGCCGATCGGCGTCGCGCCGCTGCGCTCGCGATCCGAACGCCAGCTGATCTCGTCCGTCCCTGCGGAGCTCATGCTAAGCAATCTACGGTTTACCATGTCCAAACGAGCCATTATCACCGGAATTACCGGGCAGGACGGATCGTACCTCGCCGAGTTGCTGCTCGCAGAAGGGCTACGAGGTCGTCGGCACGGTGCGCCGCTCGAGCGCGCCGAACTACTGGCGCATCCAGCATCTGCTCGATCGCATCACGATCAAGCCGGCCGATCTGCTCGATCAGCTGTCGATCATCCGACTCGTCGACGAAGTCCGGCCGCACGAGTTCTACAACCTCGCGGCGATGTCGTTCGTGCCGGCGTCGTGGGATCAGCCGATGCTGACCGGCGAGTTCAACGCGCAGGGCGTGACGCGCGTGCTCGAAGCGATCCGCCAGCGTCGATCCGTCGATCCGCATCTATCAGGCGTCGTCGAGCGAGATGTTCGGCAAGGTGCGCGAGGTGCCGCAGACCGAGCTGACGCCGTTCTATCCGCGCAGCCCGTACGGCGTGTCGAAGGTGTTCGCGCACTACATCACGGTCAACTACCGCGAGAGCTACGACCTGTTCGCGGTGCTCGGGCATGCTGTTCAACCACGAGTCGCCGCGCCGCGGCCTCGAGTTCGTGACGCGCAAGGTGACCGACGGCGTCGCGCGCATCAAGCTGGGCCTGGCCGACACGCTGTCGCTCGGCAACCTCGACGCGCAGCGCGACTGGGGCTTTGCCGGCGACTACGTGCGGGCGATGTGGCTGATGCTGCAGCAGGACCGCGCCGGACGACTACGTCATCGCGACCGGCATCAGCCACTCGGTCCGCGACCTCGTCGAGATCGCGTTCGCGCCACGCCGGGCTCGACTGGAACAAGTACGTCAGGCTCGATCCGGCGCTCATCCGTCCGGCCGAAGTCGAGCATCTGATCGGCGACAGCTCGAAGGCGCGCGCGGCAGCTCGGATGGACGCCCGACCGTCGACTTCGCGGCGTCTCGTCAAGATGATGGTCGACGCCGATCTCCAGCGCGTGGCGCGGCGCCGAGCCCCGCGCCGATCGACTCTCGGCGCTGTAACGCTGGCGCACATGAATCCTTCCGCTCACCGACGACCGCTCGAACGCATTCGCGCGCGCACAGGCCCGTGTCGGCGTCATCGGCCTCGGCTACGTCGGTCTGCCGCTGGCCGTCGAGTTCGCGCGCGCCGGCTTCGACGTCACCGGCTTCGACGTCGACGCCTCGAAGGCCGATCAGATCAACGCCGGGCAAGAGCTACATTCCGGACGTCGCCCGAAGCGGATCTCGCCGCGTGCGTGTCGCAGCCGGCAAGCTGCGCGCGACGACCGACATGAGCGCGCTCGGCGACGATGGACGCGATCGACATCTGCGTGCCGACGCCGCTGCGCAAGACCAAGGATCCGGATCTGTCGTACGTCGTGCTCGCGGTCGAAGCGGTGGCCGCGACGCTGCAGGCGCGGGTCAGCTCGATCATCCTCGAGTCGACGACCTATCCGGGCACGACCGACGAAGTCGTGCAGCCGATGCTCGAGGCGAAGGGGCTCGAGGCGGACGTCGACTTCTTCCTGGCGTTTTCGCCCGAGCGGGTCGATCCGGGCAACCAGCAGTTCAACACCAAGAACATCCCGAAGATCGTCGGCGGCGTCGGGCCGGCGAGCACCGAGGTGGCCGCGGCGCTCTACGGCGCGACGGTGCGAGCACGTCGTGCCGGTCAGCTCGACGCGCGTCGCCGAGATGGTCAAGCTGCTCGAGAACACGTTCCGCGCCGTGAACATCGGCCTCGTCAACGAGATCGCGCTGATGTGCCACAAGATGGACATCGACGTCTGGGAAGTGATCGACGCGGCGAAGACCAAGCCGTTCGGCTTCATGCCGTTCTATCCCGGGCCCGGCCTCGGCGGCCACTGCATCCCGATCGATCCGTTCTATCTGTCGTGGAAGGCGCGGCAGAGCGGCTTCGAGTGCCGGTTCATCGAGCTGGCCGGCCACGATCAACGCCTCGATGCCCGCACTACGTCGTCGAGCGGGTCGGCCGAGGCGCTGAACTCGCATGCGCAAGCCGATCAACGGCTCGCGCATCCACCTGTTCGGCATGGCCTACAAGCCGAACGTCGGCGACGTCCGCGAATCGCCGGCGCTCGACATCCTCGAGCTGCTGACGCGTCAGGGTGCCGACGGTCAGCTACACGGATCCGCGCATCGCCGCGTCGCTCGCGCACGGCGCCGAAACGCTGCATTCCTTGTCGGACGCAGGACGCGCGTCGCTCAGGGTGCTGATTGTTACGTCGTCTGCACCAACCACGACGTATTCGACTACGACAACATCGTCAAGCGAGCGTCACTGATTGTGGACACGCGCAACGCGTTGAGACGTTGAGCACGGGCTTCCATCTTCCGCCTCTAGTGACGCACAAACCGACCGTTCTCGGCGTGGTGACGGCACGGGCAGGATCGAAAGGGCATTCCGGTAAGAACACGATGCGACCTCGCTGGGAAGCCGCTGATTGCGTACACCTCGGAAGCCGCGCTCGCCTCTGGCGCTTTCGATCGGCTGATTCTATCGACCGACGATGAAGGTGCTCGGCGGCTCGCGCGAGAACTGCGGAGTCGAGGTCCCGTTTACGCGTCCGGCAGCGCTCTGCACCGACGACGCGCCGCATCTTCCGGTGATGCAGCACGCCGTTGCCTGGATGAGAGACGAGCAGCGCTATGAGCCGGATTGGGGTGATGGTTTCGATGCCCACGTCGCCGCTCCGACAGCCGGTGGCGACATTGTCAGAGTCCATCGCGCTGGCGATGCGATCGCGGAGCCGATTCTGGTCGTCAGCGTCGACGAGATGCCGGCGCACTTCCATCCGATGCGTGCGATCACGATTGACAATGATGGTGGGCGCGTCTGCTGGTCGACAACCAGCCCATCAAGCGACGGCGGTGCGACGACAGGACCTGCCGAAAGCGTGGGTATTCAACGGGGCAATCTATCTGTTCTGGCCGCGCTGCTGTGGGCGGGGGAACCCAACGGCGAGACCGCGTGGCAGCGCGCAGTGAGCCGCCTGCCGCACGGGCATAACATCGACGACGACGGGGACTGGGCCGGAGGCGAGCGATCCCTGTCGAACCTCGCTTGACAGGGTTCCGTCGGCGGGCACAATTGTGTTGTTCAGTTTATGAACGTGTGACCGTTCACGTTGTGAACAGCCTCCCGTTCGTCGCGCGCTCGCCGCTCCAGCTGCCTCGACCCAGTGGCCGCGGACCCGGGTCTCGACCCTCTCGTTCGCATGCAGGACCGCCGCTCGGCTCTTCCTGTAAGTGACGGGGCGGGAGCCTGTCCCAATCACGTTGCAAAACAACACCGACCTGTTCCGGCTCGACGGCGCCGTCGCCATCGTCACCGGTGGCTTGGGACGTCTTGGCTCCCAGTACGCCTGGGCGCTCACCGATGCCGGAGCGTCGGTAGCCCTGTTTGACGTGGCGATCGGATCGTAGATGCGTTCTCCAATCGCTGTCCGACGCCGGAGCCCCGATTTCGATCCACGCTCGTCGACGCCACCGTGCGCACCGCCGTCGATGACGCCAGTCGCGGAGGTCGCCGCACGCTTCGGTACGCCGTCGATCCTCGTGAACAACCGCCGGCCTGGGATCCTCGCCGGCCGATGCGGCGCTGGAGACCGGCCAGGTTCGAGCGGTATCCCGAGTCGGCCTGGGACGCCATGATCGAGTCGCATCTCAAGAGCGCGTTCGTCGTATCGCAGTCCTTCATCACGCAGTTCCGCAGCGTGCAATCGACCGCAGGCAGCATCATCAACATATCGTCCACATACGGCGTCGTGTCGCCCGATCAGTCGATGTACGACTATCGCCGCCGCGACGGCGCACGAGTACTTACAAGCCGGTCGGCTACAGCGTCGCGAAGTCGGGCATGCTGAACTTCACGCGCTGGCTCGCGGAGTACTGCGCGCCGTTCGGCGTCCGCGTCAACACGCTCGTGCCCGGCGGCGTGCAGGAAGCGGCGCACGCGCCGGAGTTCGTCGCCGAGTACGTGAAGCGAACGCCGCTCGGCCGCATGGCGCGACGACGACGACTACAACGGCGCGATCGTGTTTCTCGCCTCGCGCGCGTCGGCGTACATGACCGGCGCGACGCTGGTCGTTGACGGCGGCTGGACGGCCGCTGACGACCGCAGCGGATCGCTAGTGAGGCTAAGGCGAGGCGGCTGAAGCGACGATGGGCGAAAAGGATCACTCAGACAAGCAGCTCGACCGGCGACGGCGCGCTGTCCTATCGCGCCGATGTCCGCCATCGACGCGCGTGCGCGCGCGCGTCCGTCGGATCCGCGTCGAGCGGGCGGCGCTGCTGGCCGACGTCTGCCGCCTCAACACGCTCTACATGATCATGCAGGCCGGCTCCGGGCCACATCGGCTCGAGCTTCAGCTCGATGGATCTGATCACGTGGCTGTGGACCGAGGAGCTCGTCGACACCAACAGCGGCGGCGCCGGACGCCGACACGTACTTCTCGTCGAAGGGCCACGACGCGCCGGCGCTGTACTCGCTGCTCATCGCGCTCGAGAAGCTCGACTTCGATCTGCTGCATCGGCTGCGCCGGCTTCGGCGGACTGCCCGGCCATCCCGACGTCGACGACGCCGTTCATCGCGACCAACACCGGCTCGCTCGGCATGGGCATCTCGAAGGCGTACGGCATGGCGCGCGCGCAGCGCGTTCACGCGGCCGCGGCGGGCGCATCGTGCGTGATGACCGGCGACGGCGAGCTGCAGGAAGGGCAGATCTGGGAATCGCTGCAGCCGGTCGCCAACGAACAGCTCGGCGAGATCATCGCGATCGTCGATCACAACAAGCTCCAGTCGGACTCGGCGGTGTCGGCGGTCAGCGATCTCGGGCCGATCGAGGACAAGTTCCGCGCCTTCGGCTGGGAAGTGCGGCGCGCCGACGGCCACGACTTCCGCGCGATCCGGCGACGTCTTCGCGCGATTTCGCGACCGTCACCGATCGGCCGAAGGTGCTCATCGCCGACACGATCAAGGGCAAGGGCGTGTCGTTCATGGAAGGCCTCGCGTGCGGCGACCAGACGTATCACTTCCACGCCGGCGCGCCGTCGCTCGAAGGACTATCTCGCGGCGGTCGCGCGAGCTGACCGCGCGAATCAACGCGCCGGCTGGCCGCGGCTCGGCGCAGCCGCGCTGACGCTCGCGTCGGCGCGCCGCTGCCCGGTGCGCATCGCGCCGATGCAGCCCGGAGCGGCTCGTGCTGGCGCTATGGCGACGAACTGCTCGCAGATGGCGCGGCACCGCCCGGACATCGTCGTGCATGGACGCCGATCTGCTGTCGGACTGCGGCATCGAGGCGTTCAAGGCGGAGCTGCCGGAGCGCTTCATCGAGTGCGGCATCGCCGAGCAGCACATGGTGTCGGCGGCCGGGCGGCATGGCGCTCAGCGGCATGCTGCCGGTCGTGCACTCGTTCGCCTGCTTCCTGTCGACGCGCGCCAACGAGCACATCTACAACAACGCGACCGAGCGCACGAAGATCATCTATACGGCGACGCTCGCGCGGCGTCGTGCCGGGCGGTCCCGGCCACTCGCATCAGTCGGTGCGCGACATCTCGGCGATCGGATCGGTGCCCGGGCCTGATCGCGATCGAGCCGTGCAGCGAGCGCGAGGCGCGGCTCGCGCATTCGCTGGGCCGTGGAGGAGAACGCCGCGCAGCACGTATCTCCGGCTTCGTCAACGTGCCGCTGGATCTGCCGTATGCGCTGCCGGCGTCGTATCGCGCTGCGAGGTCGGCCGCGGCGTGACGCTGCGCGCCAGGCGCACGACGTCGCGCTCGTCGGCTACGGCCCGCTGCTGCTGACGAACGCGTGGCGCGCGGCCGACGAGCTCGCGCCGCGAGGGCATCAGCGCGGCGGTGATCAACCTGCCGTGGCTCAATCGCATCGACGACGACGTGGGTGCGCCGAGACGCTCGGCCGCTTCCCGACGATCGTGACGCTCGACAACCACTACGTGACGCTCGGGCCAGGGCGTCATGGTCGCCGCGGCGCTCGCGCGCACCGGCGTCGCGCGCGAGTGTCGCACTCGCATCGGCCTCACCGACGTGCCCGCGTGCGGCAGCAACGCCGAAGTGCTCGCGCATCACGGCCTCGACGCGGCCGTCGATCGCGCGCGCAGTCGCCAACGGCTCGCGTCGAGCGTCCGCGCGTTACGCCGGTCAGCTGACGCACTCATGTATCCACCACGATCCTCCACTGGATCGACGACGCCGAGGTCGCGTCGGCGAGCGGCGCGACGTTCGAGAAGCGCTCGTCCGATCGACGACCGCGTCGTCGCCACGGTCGACGCGCGGCTCGGCCGCGGACGTCGACGCGCGCGGTCGACGCGGCGTCGCGCGCGGCCGAGGCGTGGGGCCGCGCTGCCGGCGCCGCGTCGCGGCGAGATCCTCGGCCGCGCCGCGGCGCTGCTGCGCGCGAGCGAACGCGAGCTCGGCGAGATCGTGCAGACCGAAACCGGCAAGCCGCTGGAAGAACGCGGTCGCCGAAGTCGCGTCGTCCGCCGACCTCGCGCGTGTTCATGGAAGGCGAAGGCAGCCGCTTCTACGGCAAGACGATGACGAGTCCGATTCCGAACCGCAGCGTGCGGACCGAGCGCGCGCCGATCGGCGTCTGCGCCGCGATCATGCCGTTCAACAGCCCGCTCGCCGGCATCGCCTGGAAAGCGTTTCCGGCGCTGCTGTGCGGCAACGCCGTGGTGGCGAAGTCGCACGAGCTGACACCGTACACCGCGGTCGCGTTCGGCAAGCTGCTGCAGGACGCGGGTCTGCCGCGCGGCGTGTACTCGGCCGTGCAGGGCTACGGTCCGGAGGTCGGCACGCCGCTCGTCGAGGACGACCGCGTCGGTCTCGTCAGCTTCACGGGCTCGGCGCCGACCGGCAAGCGGATTCAGCAGGCCGTGAGCGCGCGGCGCGATGCTCGCCAAGGTCTGTCTCGAACTCGGCGGCAAGAATCCGCTCGTCGTGTGCGACGACGCCGATCTGACGCTGGCGGCAGAGCACGCGGTGGCGTCGGCGTTCATCGACGCCGGCCAGCGCTGCGCGGCCGGCAGCCGCATCATCGTGTTCGATGCGCGTCTACGACGCCTTTCGCGCAGGCGATGCTCGACGCGCGACGGCGGCAGTGCAAGGTCGGCTCCGGTCCGCAGGACGACTGCGGTCCGGTGATTTCGCGCGCAGAGCCTCGACCGTCTGCTGGGCGCGCGTCGAGGCGCGCGTCGCGCGCGGCGCGCGCGTGCTTGCCGGCGGCGGCACGCCGTCGACGTCGCTGGCGCCCGGCTACTACATGGCGCCGACGGTGCTCGAGAACGTCGTCGCACGACGACGAGCTGTCGCAGCAGGAGCTGTTCGGCCCGGTCACGTGCCTGTATCGCGTCGCAGGACTTCGACGAGGCCGTTCGCCTCGCCAACGCGACGTCGTTCGGCCTCACCGGCGCGATTCACACGGCGAACAGCAACCGCGATCGAGGAGTTCATCGCGCGCTATCGCGGCGGGTCTCGTGTCGATCAACGGCCCGACCTACGGCGCCGGGCCGCACATGCCGTTTGGCGGCGTCAAGAACTCCGGCAACGGCTTCCGCGAGCCGGGCACCGAGGCGCTCGACGTCTACTGCGAGTGGAAGACCGTCGTCGTGAACCACGATCCCGCGCGCGTCTGATCCATGACGACGTTGTTCGCCGCGGCCACGGCAAGATCACGCGCAGCGGCAAGCGGCGGATCTGCTTTCCGATCACGAGCCGCGCCTACTACGGCCGCAGCCAGCTGCTGATCCAGAAGCTGCACGAGCATCCGGACATCGAGCTCGAGCTGATGCTCGGCGGATCGATTCTGCTCGACAAATACAGCCGCCACATCGCGGACGACATCGAGGCGGGCGGCTTCACCGATCTCGACGTCGCTGCTTCAACGTGATCGAGGGCGGCAACCACGTCGCGATGGCGAAGACCGCGTGCCTGACCGCGCTCGAGTTCACCAACGGCTTCCACGCCGATCGATCCCGACATCGTCGTCATCTGCGGCGATCGGTTCGAGCAGCTGGCGATCGCGATGGCGGCGGCGTATCTGAACAAGACGATCGCGCACATCGAGGGCGGCGACGTCACCGGCAGCATCGACGAGAGCGTCCGCCACGCCATCACCAAGCTCGCGCACATCCATTTCGTCACCAACGACGACGCGCACCGGCGGGTGCTGGCGATGGGCGAGGACCCGAGCTACGTCTTCAACACCGGATCGCTCGACGTCGAGCGTGGCGGCGCGCGTCGAGACGCGACGATCACCAACGGATCGATCAACAGCTACGGCGTCGGCCACGAAGTCGACGTGACGCAGCCGTTCCTGATGGTCATCCAGCATCCGGTGACGACCGAGACGCGACAACCGGCAGCACCTCGAGGACGACGCTGCGCGCGGTCGTCGGCGCTCGACATGCCGGCGATCTGGTTCTGGCCGAACCCGGACGCCGGCACCGGCGAGATGGCGGACAGCCTCCGGCACTTCCGCGAGAACGTCCGCGATGCCGGCACGCAAGATGCGGTTCATCACCGACGTGCCGGTCGAGCGAGTTCATCGCGCTGCTGAAGATCGCCGCCTGCCTGGTCGGCAACTCGTCGGCCGGCATCAAGGAGTGCTCGTACCTCGGCACGCCGGTCGTGAACATCGGCGCGCGGCAGCAGGGACGGCTGCACGCCGACAACGTCGTGCACGCCGGCTACGATCGCGACGAGATTCTGGCCGCCGTCGACCGCGCAGATCGCGCACGGGCGCTATCCCGCCTCGCACGATCTATTACCGGCCCGGCGCGAGCCAGGCGATCGTCGACGTGCTCGCCGGCGTGCGAGCTCTACACGCAGAAACGTTTCTGCGACAACGCGGACGCGGGCGTGAGGACCTGAATGGCGGATCGCACACGACGGATCACGATCGGGACGCGGGAGATCGGCGCGGACCGGCCCTGCTTCATCATCGCCGAGGCCGGCATCAACCATAACGGCGACGTCGACGCTGGCCGCCGAGCTGCGTCGAGGCGGCGGCCGAGGCCGGGGCGGACGCCGATCAAGATTCCAGACGCACTTTCCCGGAGCACGAGATGCTGCGCGGCGGCGCGACCGGCGGCGTACGTCGGCGAGTCGCTGTTCGATCTCCTGACCCGCACGGCGGTCTCGCGCGACGACCACTTCGCGCTGCGCGATGCTGCGCGGCGAAGAAAGGCATCATCGTTTCTCTCGACGCCGTTTTCGCGCGAGGCGGCCGACTTTCTCGAGACGGTCGGCGTGCCGGCGTTCAAGACCGGGTCGGGCGAGCTGACCCACGTGCCGCTGCAGCGGCACATCGCGCGCAAGGGCAAGCCGATGATCATCTCGACCGGCATGTCGACGCCGCGAGGAGATCGATCGCGACCGTCGCAGGCGGTGCGCGCGCGTCGGCGCGCCATTCGCGCTGATGCACTGCACCTCGACCTATCCGACGCCGTATCCGAGCACGTGCAGCTCGACTGCATCGCGGCGCTGCAGTCGACAATACGGTGTGCCGGTCGGCTTCTCGGACCACACGCTCGGCAGCTTCGCTGGCGTTCGCGGCCGTCGACGCTCGGCGCGAACCTGTTCGAGAAGCACTTTCACGATGTCCCGCGATCGCTGCCGGGACCCGATCAGCAGGGCTCGATGGAGCCGGCGGAGCTCGACGAGCTGGTCACGGGCATCCGCGCCATCGAACAGGCGCGCGGCGCGACAAGATGCATTCAGCCGGGCGAGCAGGGAGCGTGCACGGACATGGCGCTGCACAGCGTCGTGTCGATGAAGGACATCTGCCGGCGGGCGCGCATCGGCGCGGATGACGTGTGGGCAAAGCGGCCGGGAACGGGGATACCTGCGCGACAGCTGCGGTGACGTCGATCGGCCGGTCGGCAAAGCGCGCGATCGGGAAGGACCAGCTGATCGCCTGGGACGATCTGGCGTGAGCAGGCCGGCCATGGACATCGAAGCGCACCGCGACCTGAAGCTGCTCGAGGCGGTGGACGCAGGACTCGCGCGTCACGCAGCGCGGTCTGTCGACTCAGCTCGGCATCGCGCTCGGCCTGACCAACATCTACCTGAAGCGGCTCGTGCGCAAGGGCTACATCAAGTGCGTCAACGTGCAGTCGAACCGGATCACGCTATCTGATCACGCCGCGCGGCATCGCCGAAAAGCTGCGGCTCACCTACGAGTTCATGGACTATTCGCTGCACCTCTACGGCGAGGTGCGGCAGCATCTGCGCGCGGTCATCCGCGAGTGCGCGCGCGGCGGATCGCCGCGTCGCGATTTTCGGCCGCGGCGAAGCGGCCGGAGCTCTCGTATCTCGTCGCTGAAGGAGTTCGGTCTCGAGCCGGTCGCGATCTTCGACGTCGAGGGCGGCCACGAGTTCCTGGGCATGCCGGTCGCTGCCGATCAGCCGAGCACGCTGACGGTGGCGTACGACCTGATGATCGTCGCGACGCTCGAGCAGCTCGGCGATCAGCTGGTCGCCCGCTCGATTCAGGACGGCGTGCCGAGCGAAAAACTGTTCCCGCTCCGCCAGGAAGCCGGTCGCGCGCCGCAAGGCCGCCGACGCTGGTTCGGTCGGCGACAACGGACATCAGCAACGGCTAGAGGATCGCGATTCATGGCGCATCATCGGAAAGCGCGTGTGCATCACCGGCGGCGCCGGCTTCATCGGCTCGTACCTGGTTCAGCACCTGATCGAAGCACAACGAGGTCGTCGTCTACGACAACCTCCATCGCAACGCGATCGCAGTTCGCGCACGTCGACGGCCATCCCGCACCTGCATTTCATCAAGGGCGACGTGATGGACTACGACGGCGACGCCGCCGGGCGATCGACGGCTGCCACGATCGTCATCCACTGCGCGGCGATCGCCGGCGTCTACTCCGTCGATCGCAACGCGCGTGCGGACGATGGAAGTGAACATGCTCGGCACGCATCAGGTGCGTCAAGGCGGCGCTGGACGTCGGCGTCGAGCGCTTCGTCGAGTTCTCGACGAGCGAGGTCTACGGCCCGTTCATCCACAAGGGCAAGGAAGACGACCTGACGACGATCGGTCCGATCGGCGAGAGCCGCTGGGTCTACGCGGCCAGCAAGCTGGCGTCCGAGCATCTGTCGTACGCGCACTACAAGGAAGACGGCCTGCCGCTCGCGATCGTCCGGCCGTTCAACGTCTACGGACCGCGGCAGGTGGGCGACGGCGCGATTCGCGGCATGATGCTGCAGGCGCTGCAGCACGCGCCGATCACGCTCTACAACGACGGCACGCAGATCCGCGCGTGGTGCTACGTCGACGATTTCGTCGACGGCGTGCTGCGCTGCGCGGAGCAGCCGGAAGCGATCGGCCAGGCGTTCAATCTCGGCAACCCGCAGGGCACGATCACCAACTTCGAGCTGGCCAACATGATCATCCGGCTCACCAACTCGAAGTCGACGATCGTGTTCAAGCCGCACCCCGGGCCCGAAGTCGATCTGCGCGTGCCGTCGATCGAGAAGGCGATGACGCTGCTCGGCTTCCAGCCGACGATCTCGCTCGAGGCGGGCATCTCGCGGCACGATTCCCTGGTACGCCGAGCACATGGCGGGTCTGCTCAAGCGCGGTGATGCGTCTCGATCGTCACCGGCGCGTCCGGCTTCATCGGGCGCAACGTGCTGCTGCGGGCGCCGCGCGACTGGGAGATCGTGGCCGTTGCTCACCGGACGCCCGGCCTCGAGGCGTTCGTCGCCGAGCACCGGCTTGCGCATGTCCGCGTCGTCCGCTGCGACCTGACGGACGCCGACGCCGTCGCGCGCGCTGCGCGGCGCGACCGGGCGGCCGTCGACGCGGCGCTGTATCTGGCGGCCAACGGCGATCCTGCGGTGTCGGCCGAGCGGCCCGCGGTGGGATCTCGAATCGAACACGCGTCGCGCTCGTCACGTTCCTCGAGCACTGCCCGGTCGATCATCTCGTGTATCTCTCGTCGGGCGCGGTCTATGACGGCCGTCGTCGGCGCGGTGTCGCCGGCGACGCCGGTCGTCGCCGCGGCTGCCGTACGCGATCTCGAAGCTCGCCGTCCGAGCACTACGTCCGCGTTTTCTCGGAGCGGCGCCACGCGCCGGGCAGCTACATCAACGTCCGCTTCTTCGGCGCCTACGGTCCTTACGAGCCGGCCGCGGAAGATCACCACGCGATGGCTGCGCGCGCTGGCTGCCGGCCAGCGCGAGTTCACGCTGCGCGGCAACGGCGAGAACCTGATCGACTTCATGCACGTGGACGATGCGGTCGACGGCATGCTGCGGCTGATCGAGGCGCGCGGGCGACCAGCGCAACGGTCGATTTCGCGTCCGGCTCGCCGGTCAGCGTCAACGCCGTGGTCGAGGCGATGGCGCGGACGCTCGGCGTCGACGTGACGATCCGGCATCAGGGCGAGACCGAGGAGTACATCCAGTTCCACTCCGTCGACCGCGCGATGCGCGATCGCTTCGGCGTCGTGCCCGACGATCTCGTTCGACGACGGGCCTGCGGCGGCTGGCGGAGTTTCTCGAGCGGGAGAGGCATGCGACAGGCCGCCAGGCATAGGCTGTCGGAGCGCGAGCTCCACGAGTACGTCGCCGAAGTCGAAGGCCACGACTCGCAGGTCACCGGGGTCGTCGGCTACTTCTACGCGATGTATCGCGCCGAGGTGCTGGCGCGCGTCGCACGGCCTGCGCGGGCGCCGACATCCTCGAGGTCGGCTGCGGCGAAGGCATGATGTTCGACGGCACCGGCATCGCAGCCGGTGCAGATGGACGTCTCGGTGACGCGCGTGTCGCGCGCGCGCGGGCAAAGGCCGCTTGCTGCTCTGCGCCGACGGCTATCAGCTGCCGTTCGCGGATCGGCTCGTTCGACGCCGTGCTCCTCGTCGCGGTCCTCGAGCATACGCGCGAGCCGTGGCGGCTGCTGGCGGAAGCGCGACGCGTGCTGAAGCCGGGCGGCACGCGTCGTCATCGTCGTGCCCGAACGACGTGGACGATGAGCGCCGGCCGGTCTGCTGCTGGCCAAATTCCCGATTCGCTATCCCGATCACCTGACGATCACGACGCCGCAGACGCATGCGCGAGTGGCTGCGCGACGGCTTCCGGATCGTCGAAGGCGTTCACGCTGCCGTTCAGGGCGCTTGCCGTTCGCCGCTGAACCTCTACTACTTCGTCGTCGCCGAGAAGCGCGCCGGCGGAGACAGGCGCTGACGCGGTGTCGACCGATCCGATCGTCGATCCTGGGCGCCGGGCCCGGCCGGCATTTCCGCCGCGTGGCGGCTGTCCGGAGCTCGGCCACCCGGTCGTCGTGCTCGAGCGGGACAGTGCCGTCGGCGGCATGGGCAAGACGATCACGGTCGGGACCTACGCGGTCGACTACGGGCCGCACACGTTCCACATCCGCGAGACCGAGGAGAGCCGCGCGATCCACGAAGCGATCACGCCGTTCTTCGGCGACGACCCGCTGATCCTGACGCGCGGCACGCGCGTGCTGCTGCGCGGCAAGGAGTACGTCTACCCGCTCGAGATGCTGCAGGTGCTGACCGGCGTCAGCCCGCTGCTGTCGGCGCGGATCATCTTCGACTACGTCGATGGCGACGATCGAAGTCGACGCTCGCGCCGGCCAAGCACGAGGACTCGTTCGAGGAGTGGGGCGTCGCGAAATCTCGGGCGCACGCTGTACGACCTGTGCTTCGGCATCTATTCCGAGCGCGTCTGGGGACTGCCGACGTCGCAGATTTCGTCGAAGCAGGCGCAGCGCGTCGCCAAGCTGAACCTGAAGAACGTCATCCTGCGGACGCTCGGCATCAAGGCGCGATCCCGACCACCTACTTCACCAAGTACATGTATCCGCGGCAGGGCATCAGCGTGCTCTTCGAGAACATGGCGGCGGCGGTGCGGAAGCAACGGCAACGGCGATCCATGCTCGAGTCGCCGGCGGTGCGGCTCGAGCGCGACGGCGATCGGATCGCGCGCGTCGTGCTACGCGCAGAACGGCGCGAGAAGACGATCGACTGCCGACGGCGTGCTGTCGACGCTGCCGCTGCCCGCGCTCGTCGAGCATGATCACGCCGGCGCTGCCGCCGCCGGTGGCCGCAGCACGCGGCGAAGCTGCGCTATCGCAGCCTGAAGCTGATCTACATCGCGCTCAAGCGGCCGCAGCTCACCGACTACCACTGGGTCTACCTGCTCGACGAGCAGTACCGCGTCAACCGCATGTCCGAGCAGAAGAACGTCAGCGCCGAGCATGGTGCCGGCCGATCGCACGATCCTCGTGCATCGAGCTGTCGTGCTGGCGCGACGAGCCGGTCTGGCAGGCGAGCGACGAGGAGATCTACCGGATCGCGCTGCGCGATCTGATGAAGATGGGCTACGGCGTCACCGAAGCGGAGGTCGACGACTACTCACGTCGCCGACATCCCGACCGCGTATCCGGTCTACGAGCTGAATTTCGAAGAGCACCTGATTCCGGTGCTCGAGGGCGTGCACGCAGTGCCGAACCTGCTGACGCTCGGCCGCCACGGGCTGTTTCTCAACAACAGCATGGACGACAACGTGCTGCTCGGCATGAAGGTCGGCGATCACATCGCCGGCGGCGGTTTCAACAGCCGCGGCTGGCTGTCACGAGATGCTCGCGTTCATGCATCTGCGGTTCGAGGGTAAGTGAGTGGCCGGTCAGCTGCGCGAGCGCCGATCGTCGCCAGCAGCGAGCAGCGATCGGCTGCGCCGGCAGCGATTGACGCGCCTCGGTCAGCAGCGGGAAATGGACGGCCGAGATGTAGAGGATCGGCGCGAGCAGGATGAGGCCTTCGGCCGACGCGGCCGCTCGCGCCAGCACAGACGCAGCCGCCGCAGCAGCGACGACAGAACAGATGCCGCCTGAACGGCCCAGCAGAGCGCGAATGATCCAGGCCGACAGCGCGTTGATCTCGCTGTAGCGGAACGGGATCTCGCCGGCCCAGAGGATGAAAAGCCCGCGCGCAAGCCGCTTGGCCAGATGCGCCGAGCGAGTCGCGCCGGATGTTCTCGAGCGCGACACGCCGGTATTCCTCGTCGGCCTTGACGCGCGCGATGGCGCGCTCGTACGGATCGGTCGGCTCGGTCCAGATCAGCCGGATGTCTTCCCACTGATGGACGTACTCGAGCATCGGCTCCGCGGGCAGCTGTTCGCGCGTCGGCCACGGCCGCGCACGCGCCGATCGAGCTCGGCGCGATCGTCGATGTCGTCGGCCAGATGCGTCAGCTCGTTCTGCAGGCGGCCCGACCAGGTGGCCTGCCATGAACCTTCCCACAGGCCGCGGCCGACGCCGCCGGCCGGGGACAGCGTGAAGCGGCCGAGCGTCACGTAGTTGTAGCGCGAACCACGGCAGCCATGGTGAGCGCGAACGCCGCGAGCATGATCGTCCACTGTGCCGAGCGCGCGGCCGCCGGCGAACGCGCAGCGAGCGGAAGCACGACGAGGCCGACTGCCGGCCAGCGCGAACGGAAACAGCACGAAGACCGGGCGGCTGAGCGTGGTGAGCGCGAGCAGCACGCCGAGCCAGGCGAATCGGCGGCAGGTCCCGATCGGCAAGCGCGGACACCGCCAGCCACATCGACACCGTGAACAGCAGCGTCGTCCAGCACCTCGGTCATGACCAGCGCGCCGAAATACGGAATCGGCGGAAAGAGCGCGCGTCGCGCCGGCGGCGCCGAGAGCGATCGGCTCGGACGTCACGCGCCGCGCGATCGCGCATACGACGAGGCAGATCAGCACGAACACGAACGTCTGCGCGAGCGCGACCGGGCAGCTGGCTGGACGCCGAACAGCCGGTACACGCGCGCCACGAACAGCGGAGTACAGCGGCGTGCGAAGGACCTCCGGGACGAAGCGTGGGCGCGTCGGGAAAGCGCGTGAACTTGCCGGTCGTCGGCGAGCACCGCCCGAGCCGGCGGTATCCATCCTGGTCGGTCCATTGCGTCGCCCAGTCCGGCCGCTGGTACCAGATGAAGAACAGCCCGTTGCAGCGTCGCGACCAGGCAGACGATCCAGAGCGAGCGGCGGAAGGTCATCACGGAAATCTCTAGTGCAGCAGCTCGCGGTACAGCGCGCTCGACGTCGGTCGACGAGACGGTCGAGACCGTAGCGCGCGACGACCGAGCGCGCGGCCGGCGTCGCCCATGCGCCGGCGCCGATCCGCATCGGCGAGCAGCGCCGTGACGCAGCGGGCGAGCGCGGGCGCGTCGCCGTCCGGCGCGAGCAGGCCGACGGCGTCGCTGCTCGAGCACGTCCGCGCACTCCGCCGACGTCGGTGCTCACGCCGGCACATCCGGCCGCCAGGCTCTCGATCAGCGCGACCGGCGTTCCCTCGTTGCGCGAGGTCAGCAGGAACACGTCGGTGGCGCCGTAGATGGTCTCGAGGTCGCGGCGCCAGCCGAGAAAGCGCACGCGGTCGGCAAGGCCGAGCGTCGCTGCCGAGGCTTCGAGCTCGCGCACGCAGCTCGCCGTCGCCCGGCGATCAGAAATACGACGGCAGGATACGCGGCGGCGATCTGCAGCGCGGCCTCGAGAAACAGCTGCTGCTGCTTGATCGCGGTCAGGCGGCCGACGGTGGTCACCACCGCGGCGCCGGCCGGAGATCTCGAGCGCCGCGCGCGCGCGCGCACGGGCGTCGTCGTCGATCGCCGCGAGCGCCGGCGAGATCGAAGCCCAGAGGGATGACGCGGTATTGGTCGGGCCGGCCGATGCGGTACTGCTCGAGCAGCTCGGTCTTGATGCGCGGCGAGATGGCGACGATGCGATCGGTGGTGCGCGCCAGCGCGCGTTCGACGCCGAGAAGACGCCGCGTCTTGGTCGGGCTGAAGTATCCGTCCAGCACGTGCCCGTGATACGTGTGCACCACACCGGCGCGATCGCCGCGTCCGGCCGGTGCGGTTGTAGATCGCCGCCGCCAGCGCGGCCAAGCGTGCCGGCCTTGGCCATGTGCGTGTGGACGATCTGCGGCCGGAAGTCGCGCATCACATCGAGCAGTTGCGCCAGCGCCACGCCGTCGTGCGCGGGCGCGAGCGGACGGCGCAGCGCCGCCAGGTATTTCACGTCGACAGACGGCGGCAGCAGATACCGCATGTCGCCTTCGCCGGCATCGAGTTGTCCGTGCACCAGCACGGTCTCGAATCCGCGCGACGCCAGGCGATCGGACAACGTCATCGCCTGGATCGCGGGTCCGCCGACGTTCGGTCGCGTAATCACGCGAACGACGCGCATCGCGGCAACTTTATCACGCGCAATTTTGCGCACCTGTCTGCCGACTCTGATGACGAACACGTCATCCGCAGGAGCAGCGGAGCCTGACTCGCCGGAAACGCCTCGTCTTCGCCGCGGCCGCGATCGTGGTGCCTGTTCCTCGCACTCGGCGGTGCGCTCGTCGCGGTCGACATCCATCTGCACACGAGTATCAGACGTCGGCCGGATTCAACATCTGGGGATACCGCGGTCCGGTCGCCGGACGGAAGCAGCCTGGCGAGTATCGGATTGCGTGCTCCGGCGGCAGCGCCGTCGTACGGCTACGGCGTGAACTGGGACCAGGCGCTACCGGCGCTCCTCGAGAAGCGGCTCGCGGCGTTCGCTCCGGCGCGGGCGGAAGTTTCGTGTGATCAACCTCGCGTACAACAACGAGGGCGCTTACTCGTTCGCCTTCACCCAGCGCGACTACGCGTACCTGAACATCGACCTCGTGTTCTTGTACGAGGAGGTACAACGACCTGATGGAGCGATCCCAAGCGGCCCAACGTCTCGATCTTCCGCCACGAATCGCCGGTGTTCCGGCTGACCGGCTACCTTCCGATCTTCCCGATCGTCTTCAAGGAGAAGGCCGCGTCGATGTTGTCCGGCGGCGACCCTGGTGCGCTCTATCGGCGGGAGGGCAAGACGGTGTTCCGGCCCGGAGCTCGCGACGCCAGGCGGCTGCTGGCGTGCTGCGAACGACCGCGGAGATCGGACAATCGCTGGAGCGTCAGCTGGGCCGCGCCACTCCCGAGCCTCTCCATCGAATGGACGAAGTCAACGCGACTGGCTGCAAGCACCCAGTGGGAACAGTACTGCCAGGCAATTATCGACGGCGTGCGGACCGCACTGACTCGCCGATCGTCAGGTCTTTCGCATCGCAGCCTTACGAGCCTGGCGAGAACGTCCACTCCCGACACGTGGAACAGCAGGGCGAGGCGGCGGCGATGCTGCGGCGCATGTTCGGCGGGGATCGGCGCGTCAGCTACATCGACCTCGGCGACGCGGTCGATCTCGGCAATCCCCACATGTCGTTCGATCAGATGCATCTGACGGCAAGGGGCAACGAGCTGCCTCGCCGAGCATCTCGTCGGACCGGTCGTCGAGATGGTGTCGCGTCGCGTGGCCATCCAATCCTCTCACACTAAATGCACATAGAACTGCTGACGTTGGTCATCTGTCCGGAATGCCGCGGCGATCTGGCGCTCGATCCGGACGCACGCCATGATGGAGACCACATCCTCAGCGGGACGCTCCGCTGCGCCGCTGGACACGCCTTTCCCATCGTCGATCGCGTGCCGCGTTTCGTGCAGCACGCGCGCTCAACGCCGATCAGGCGCGGACGCGCGAGTCGTTCCGGCGTAGAATGGACGCGGTTGTATCCCGATCATGGGCATACGACGCCAGAGTGGCAGGCCGAGCGCGACATCTTCCTCGAGTACACCCGCACCGTACCGTCGGACTTCAAGGGCGAAGCTGGTGCTCGACGCGGGTTGCAGCGGCAACGGCCGTTACGCGAAGCTGGCCAACGACTGGGGCGCCCGCATCGTCGCGGTCGACATCTCATCGGCAGTGGAAATCGCGTCTCCGGAATGTCGCCGACCGTCCCTGACGGTCGATGTCGTCCAGGCGGATCTCTTCAAGCTACCGTTCCGCCCGGACACCTTCGACATGGCGTGCTCCAGTCGGCGTCCTGCACCACACGCCGGACGCCAAGGGTGCGTTCCAGGCGATTCAGCCGCTGGTCAAGGCCGGCGGTCTGTTCTCGATCTTCGTCCACGGACAGGGGAACAGGGCGTTGTGCGCGACGAATCGCTGGCTGCGCGCATGGACGGCGAAGGCGTCCTACGGCACGACGATGGCGGTTCTGCCAGGTGCTCACCGCAGCAGGAAAGGTGCTCGAGGTGGTGCCGTTCGTCGGCCCGATGCTGTATTTGATGGGCCGGCAGGTGATCTTCTTCTCGCCCGATCAGCACAATAACTTCGACCATTTCAGCGCCGGGTTCACGAGTTTCCATCGGAAGGAAGAAATTCGCGGATGGTATGCCGGCTGGAATGATGTGGCCGTCCGCTACAACGGCGTGGCGAATGAGAGCATCTACGCGAGGGCACCCGAGCCGTGATGGCCGCGCCGGGGCGCAGTCGCGCTCCAGCGCGATCGCTTCTTCCTGGATCGGTGGCGCGTCTGCCGCGCTCTTCGGCCCGTTACTCTCCCGCTCGTCAGCGGGAAGGTGTTCACGAGAGACGACTTCGCGGCGCTGCACCTGCCGTTCCACTATCTCTATCGCGAGGCGCTGCAGTCGGGCGCGTCATGGCTGTGGACGTCGGCCTCACCATTCAGGCTTTTTCACCTGCATGGCGAGGGCATCGCAGGGATGGCCCATCCGCTGCACCTGCTGCTGTCCGTTTCTTTGCCGCTCGGCCTCGCGTTCAACCTGCGGAGATCGTGATCCCGTTTGCGGCGATGCTGGTGGGCACCTGGCGGCTGCTGCTGCAGTTCGGACTTGCCAGCGAAGCGGCGTGGTTCGGCGCGCTGGTCTTTACGTTCTGCGGGTTCAATGTCTTCCAACCTGGCGCACATGAACCACGCAGCGGTGATCGCGCATCTAGCAATACGTAACTGAACGAAGCGCT